>ERZ773104.245-NODE-245-length-86420-cov-7.178417_pt1 | contig 86420 bp, 82 predicted proteins | sample MGYA00511920_ERZ773104 | MGnify/ENA primary metagenome ERZ773104 (study PRJEB29015, sample SAMEA2737857) | human gut metagenome | biome: human gut; feature: human-associated habitat; material: faeces | place: China | collected 2012 ... | reverse complement strand
ACGCTTTGAAGCCCGTCGCCAAGAGGATTTGAACCTCCGACCCCTCGCTTAGGAGAGCTCCAACCTATTGTCACTCTCTGTCAATCTGAGGTAAGGTAAACCCATATGGGACACTATTAAAAACTGTTTCCGATTCAATTTGAGTTATTCTGAATACCCCCTCTGTCAAGCTCTGTAAAGCTCTGAAAGTTAGCTGATTGTTTGCTCCAGCTAATAATTGGGGAATGCCTTGATATTACCATCGACATCTGTTATATGACCACCATGCTTCGTACGTTCGATCATGGTAAACAGTATTCAATTAAACTTCCTATCGAAAGCACAAGATATTTTCTTGTCTACAATTAATATACCGCATACGAGACGGTTTGTCCATGCGTTTTTGACTGGCAAATTTTATATTTTATTACGATATTTTTTTCAAAATCTTTTTCGCATTTGTCTTTGAAAAATCACTTAACCGATAAGATCGGACTCTTGTCTTTACAATGATTGGAATTAACAAACCATTATTTACCAGCTTTGCACATCGATTAATAATCGTTTTGTTGGTTACACCTAGCATTTTGCTGACTTCAATTGGTGTAAACTCATATAATCGCTTTTTTAACAGAAATGCTAAGAATTCTTTTTCTTTTGCATTTAAATAAGATAGACTTCCATCTAACTCGTCGTTTTCGGATGTTTTTGATAATTCATATACCTTTTTAGAATACAATTCCATCATCCGCAAAAAATAATTGATCCAAATTTCCGGATGAGGAGGGTTTTCTCTTCCTGAATAATATAACGCCGGTAACCCCATTTGCAGTGATGCATAATACTCATCTGGATCATAGGCAAAATATTCTTCCAGAGAACCTATTCCATTAAAACCATATCCATAATAATCAAGAATATAGCCTGACATTAATCTGGCGGTTCTTCCATTTCCATCTTCAAAAGGATGAATGGTAACCAATTGATAATGAACTACAGCAGCAATAATCAGCGGATGATCATCTGTAGTATTTACATATTCAACAAGTTCATCCAACAAGTCTGGAATATCAATATACTCTGGTGGAATATATTCCGCTGCGCCTGTTTCGGAATCATATACTGCGAATAACATTCCAGGCGGCATAGGGCCTCTTAAGCCTATCTTTTCTTTTGACGCACCTTTTTCAACCATTGCCTGCACTTCTAAAATCATTTCTTTTGAAAAAGCTTCTTTCTTTTTCAGTTTTTCTTCTAAAAAATTTAAAGCCAAAAAGTAATTACGAACTTCCTGTTCTGGCTTTAAAAAATGTTTGTGAGGATCACTATCAATAGCCTCATTTGCCTGTTTTTCAGTTAATGGATTTCCTTCAATCTTATTAGAAGCATAGGAACTTTTTTTCTTAGAGTTTTTTCTAAGTCTGTTTTTTATAACAGGTGGCATTTCTATCGTACTAAGAGAAAAACGCTTTTCGTCTATTTCCGATATTTTTTTTAAAATTTCATTTGTTAACGTAACCTTAATCACATGATCCGTCGAGTAGACTTTGTCTCGACTTTTTCACATCCTTTCATCATATATTGTTTTGCGATGAGAGGTTCAAGTCTCAAAAGCCCCTCACAGAACCGCACGTGCCCTATTAAGGCATACGGCTCTTCAATAAGCCATTTACCTAATACGCACTTTTCAGATATATCCTTGGATACTCCAGTGGATGTATCTTTAGAATATTCATATATTTCTTCCACGTCAGCCAATACGTTTGGTCTCTGCGTCTCTTGCTTTTCCATAACTCCTGTCTCACATATTTGTAATATTTTTGCAAACCTATGTAGTTCCCATAGATTCCATAGTATCTGTAATGCCCCGTCAGTTTCACATTCAACGCTTCTATGGTATCGGCTATGCTTTCGTGCATATGCTCCCATAACCATTTCTTGACTGCTTCTCTTTTCATTTTCAGCTTCTTCCTGCTTGTTCTATGCAGTACACAGTACTTGCCCCAGTGACTTGTCACATTGTAGTGTGTAAAGCCGAGAAAGTCAAAGGATTCCTTTGTTCCCTTGTATCTGCCAAAGGGTAGAATTCTGCTTTTATCCTCTGCAATTTCAAGACCGAATTTACGCAGTCTTTCTATCAGAAGCTGATAAAACCTTTGTGCTTCATTCTCGTATTGGAACAGACATACAAAATCATCTGCATAGCGTACCATGTACATTTCTCCCTTAAACTCATGCTTTTTCACATAATCAAACCATGTATCTAAGGTATAGTGCAGATACACATTTGCCAGCACTGGCGAAATCAGCCCGCCCTGTACTGTTCCAGCTTCTGTATCCAGTCGCTTACCATCCTCCATAACTCCCCCTATCAGAAATCTCTTGATATATCTGATGAAGTTCTTATCTGCTATGTCATGCTCAAGAAATTTTATCATCCACTCATGGTCTAGGTTATCAAAGAATCCCTTGATGTCTGCATCTAAAATGTAATTGACCTTGTCTGCCATGATGTGTTTGTTTACTCTTTGAATTGCATCGTGACAACTTCTGTTTGGACGAAACCCAAATGAAAACTCCTTGAACTTAGGCTCATAAATCGCTTCCAGTATCTCTTTAAAGACACCTTGAACGACTTTATCCTCAAATGACGGAATGCCGAGTCCTCGCATCTTGCCATTACCTTTTGGGATATAGGCTCTGCGCACGGGATATGGTTTATAGGAAAACTTCTTCATTCTGACAAGCAGACTCTCTATGTTTTCTTCTAAGTTCTCTCCGTATTGCTCCTTGGTTATTCCATCCACTCCTACTGCTTTCCCTTTGGGTTGTTTGTTGTAGGACTCTTTGAGTGTGTCACTGTTGACATATTTCATTAGCGACTGAACTCTGCCATATCTTTCTACGAGACTGGCTATTTCTGCTTTCTCTTTTTCCATAGATTTTATGCCTCCTGTGCTCTCTATGTTTTGATTGCAAAAGCAACTTATTGTCCGTCCCTTCCCTCCAGCGTCATTACTGCTTTCATCAGTACTATGGACGAATCCGACTCCTCGATGGTCTTCGTTCATACTCACCATTGCATTGGTCGATATTCCCTACTGTCTCATGTACAGAACCATCCAGGCCTCCCAGGTATGTCAAATATAACAATATCAGGTATGCCGTGCTCTAGGACTCCGGTGTGTTTTCATAGTCTCGCTTTAACGACTAATCCTTATTGGTGACCCAAGGAGGTAGCAGACCACCCCACACAATCGATATTTTAACGAAGCTCAATCACTTCACGCTTACGCATTACGGCGTTCCTGTTCCCTGTCCTACGCTTAAACACCATTGTTAGCCTTTGGCGCTCCAAGGACTCGGTACTGGCGACTTGCTAAGTCTTACCAGACTGGATTCCCACCAGTTATATATTTGGCACCGAACTGGCGCACACCTCCTGCACACATATTATAATGAGAGCGTGCATAAATCAATCGACTAGCAGTAGAATTGCAGAATATTAGCACATAATTCATCAAATAATCTCCCCATCATGATTATTTCTATAAAGTTATATTCGAATATTTTTTAAGCCATACTATGGAATAATTAAATCGGCAACTTATAACTATGACGGAAAAAACAAGCCTTCCGAAACTTAGAAAAGATCACTTGCTATAGAATTGTAATTTGCTTCTTCTTTGACCCCTTATAAACACAAAAGCTGAACAAACAGGATTTTTCGTCCTACTTGGCAGATTATAGTTCTCTCCTACTTCGATTCCACATTTCCTTTTGATTTGAGAAATATATAAATTTGAAACCTTCAAGCCAAATTCTTTCAGCACATAATCTTTGATTTCCTGATAGGTCGCTTTCGTCTCTGCACTGGTTGCATCCAGCTCGTTCAGGTCTAAATCGATCTCTATCGTGTCATCTGGTTTTTGCGCGAGCAACGAGGCAAGCCGAGATGCTTGCATCTCGATTTGCCGACTGCCGCGTTCATCGAGACAAGTACTCTTGTCTCAATGTTGGGACAAAAGAACTACCGTCTCCACATGCCCGCTCATCCCGAACATATCACAGCATCTCACGCGCTCCACCGCGTATCCTCTTTCATTCAGATACTTCACATCGCGCGCCAATGTGGCGGAATCGCAGCTGACATAGACTACCCGCTTTGGCTGCATCCGGACGATCGTGTCGAGGCAGACGCTGTCACAGCCTTTGCGCGGCGGATCGACGACGATGACATCGGCATAGACCTGATTTTTTTCATACTCCCTTGGAAGTACCTCTTCAGCTTTTCCGACGAAAAACTCGACATTTTCCATGCCATTTAATGCCGCGTTCCGGCGGGCATCCTCGATCGCCGGAGGGACGATCTCTACACCGTACACTTTCTTCGCTTTCTGCGCCAGAAACAGGGAAATGGTTCCGATTCCGCAGTACAGATCCCATACAGTCTCCCCACCGGTCAGCCCCGCGTATTCCAGCGCCGTTCCATAGAGTTTTTCCGTCTGCACCGGATTGACCTGATAGAAAGAAAGCGGCGAAATCTGGTACGATACATTTCCGATTTTATCTGTGATATAGCCTGGTCCGTATAAGTTTACAAGCTCCGCACCAAGAATCACGTTTGTTTTTTCCTGATTGATGTTGTAGGAAATACTGGTCATGCCAGGGACTTCTTTTAAGCGTTCCACAAAAATATCCGCATGCGGCAGCTTCTTTCCATTGATGACGAGACAGACCATCAGCTCGCCGTTTGAAAATCCCTTCCGAATCAATGCATGGCGAATCAGACCCTTGTGCGTCTCCTCGTCATATGGCGCAATCTGGTATTCTTCCATGATTTTCTTGATAATATCCAGAATTACCGCATTTTCTTCGACACCCAGCAGGCAGTCTTCCGCTTCCACAATATGGTGGGTGCGTCCCGCGTAAAATCCGGCAATGATTCTTCCATCCTTATCGCGTCCAAACGGAAACTGTGCCTTGTTGCGGTAGCGCCACGGGTGCTCCATCCCCAGGATCGGCTCCATCACGATGGTTTTATCCACAATCACACTATCCGCCCGCTCCGGCAGCCGCAGGTTCTCCATCCCGCCGATCCGGCGCAGGTTATTGTAGACCTTGCGCTCCTTAAAATGAAGCTGCGCCTCATAACTCATCATCTGAAGCTGGCAGCCGCCGCACTGTCTTGCGACCGGGCATTCCGGCATCACGCGGTCTTTGGATGCTTCCAGCACCTCCATCAGACGGGCAAAGCCGTAATTTTTCTTCATTTTCATCGCCCGCGCCCGGATCCGATCCCCGATCACGGCATCTTTTACAAACCAGATATAGCCGTCCTGCTTTCCGATCCCGGCTCCGTCCTCGCTCATATCTTCGATTGTCAGTTCAAATTCATCATTTTTCCTGATTTCCACGTTTTTTTTTACTCCTCATTTTCTTTATTTCGCATCCAGATAATGCGCCCGCTCTCCGCCAATATATTTCAGCCTCGTTCTCGCACACGTCACATGGGCGCCGCCGATCGCACGGATCGAGGTCCGCACCGGAACTGCAACCGGGCGCAGGTGCATACCGATGAAAGTGTCTCCGATATCGATGCCCGCGTGTGCCTGAATCCGCTCTACGGCTGTCGGATGTTCAAATCCCGCATAGGCTGCCGTTGCAAAGGAACCGCCTGCTTTTAGCTGCGGCACGACGTTTACCATCTCCAGACCATATTTTTCCGCCGCTTCTTCTTCCACAATCAGCGCCCGGTTCAGATGTTCACAGCACTGTGCCGCCAGATAAAGCCCCTGCGACTTGGTGACTGCATACAGCTCCTCAAACACCGCTTTTCCGATCTCGGCGCTGGAATAGGAACCGATCTTATGCGATGCAATCTCGCTGGACGAGCATCCGACCACCAAAATCTGTCCCGGCTTCATGTTTGCCGCACTGAGAAGTTCCTCTGCGGCAATCCGTACCTCCTGGCGCAGCTCCTCTAACTGTCCTGCTGTCTCTATTTCTTTTGAAATTCCTGTTGCACTCATCCTGCTGCCTCCTGATTTAATGCCAGAAAAAGCCGCGGACCAAACAGGCTGAGCCCGCCGCAGCTTTTCCAAAATTTTTATTTACATTCCCTTACTTCCGGTAAAACTCCTGAATCCGATCCAGCCTCGCCGTCATGCCGCCCAGCAGCATATCCGCCGCCGCAAATGCCGCCATCGTCTCAACCACGACAACCGCTCTCGGCACAATGATCGGATCATGGCGTCCCTTGATGCTGATGCCGATCTCCTCGCCGCTCTTATTGACGGTTCTCTGCTCTGCGGCAATCGACGGGGTCGGTTTAAATGCCGCACGGAACACAACTTCGCTTCCATCCGTCATACCGCCTAAAATGCCACCTGCATGGTTCGTCGCCTTGCCGATGCTTCCATCCGAATCCATGACAAATGCGTCGTTGTTCTCGCTTCCTGCCATCTGCGCCGCATGGAAACCCTCTCCGATCTCGAAGCCTTTAACAGCACCGATCGAGCAGATTGCCTTTGCCAGGTTCGCATTAAATTTATCAAAAACCGGTTCACCAAGCCCTGCCGGAAGACCGGCAATCACGCATTCCACGATACCGCCAGCAGAATCTTTCTCCGCCATCTTCCTTTCCAGATACTGCTCTGCCTCTGCGGCTGCGGCAGCATCCGGCATATACAGCTTATTCTTTTCACATTCCGCCAGATCAAACCGATCCGGCGCCACTTCCACCGGTCCGATCGCTTTCGTGTATGCTTTTACCTGAATGTTCAAGGATTCCAGCAACTTTGCCGCGATAGCGCCTGCTGCCACGCGTCCGATCGTCTCGCGTCCCGAAGAACGTCCGCCGCCCCGGTAATCCCGGAAACCGTATTTTTCATCGAAGGTATAATCCGCATGTCCGGGACGGTAATAACTGGCGATCTCACTGTAATCCTTCGAATGCTGATCCTGGTTCCGCACCAGCATCGAGATCGGCGTGCCCGTCGTCCGCCCTTCAAAAACGCCTGACAGGATCTCCACCGTATCGCTCTCGCTGCGCTTCGTCGTAAAACGGCTCTGCCCCGGTTTGCGGCGGTCCAGATAACGCTGAACGTCTTCCTCACAAAGCGCAAGCCCCGCCGGACAGCCATCTACGACCACGCCCACGCCTGCGCCGTGGGATTCGCCCCACGTTGTCATTGTCAGTATTTTTCCGTATGTTGATCCTGCCATTCTCGCTATTAACTCCTTCTGCCATTTAGTCTGCTTTCTTTCCTCTCGTAGGTACCTTTGTAATCACACAGCAGTTTGGCTCATTCACCGAAATACTGCGACCGCTCATCACCAGCAGTTTCTCCTTATATTCCACCTGGAAGAAAGAAATGCTGTTACTGCCGTGGTTGATCGACGCCAGATGGTTTCCATCCGGGAAAATCGCGATATCTTTCGGGTAATCTCCACTGATCGGAAGACAGCAGAGCAGCTTCAAAAGCCCCGTCTGTGCATCGCGCTCGTAGACACTGACTGAATTATCGCCCGCATTGCTGCAGAACAGATGTGTCTCGTCCTCGGACATCCGGATCGTGCACGCTGCAGTCAGCTGGCTGGTGCGCTCCGGTGCGGTCGATGGAATCGTCTGGATCTTCTCGATCTTCGGCACACGATCGCCCGTTTCATACGTGTATACATCAATCACATTTTTGATTTCATACATCAAATACAAGAATTTTCCATCCTTGCTGAACATGAAATGTCTCGGACCAGATTCCAAATCACAGCGGATCGCGTCCACCAATGAAAGGGTTCCCTTCTCGCCATCAAACCTGTAAATCTTGACCTGGTCAATTCCCAGATCGGCTACCAGCAGGAATCTGCCATCCGGTGTGCGCTCCGCACAGCTCACATGCGGACGGAACGTGCGCTCTGCCACGCTTCCAAGTCCCTTGTGGTAAACGCCGTCGGTCACTTCCCCGATAGAACCGTCCGGTTTCAGGCGGACCACCGTCTCCTTGCCGTCATGATAGCCGGATACGAAGATAAACTTGTCCTCCGCATCGGTCGCAATATGACAGCCGCGCATCGCCTTGATATTTGCGCTGTTCACACGGCTGAGTGCGCCATTTTCCAGAATCCGGAACGCCACAACGCCCTCGTCCGCGATGGAATAGAGCATCCGCCCGTCATGTGAAACAGTTAAATAGGAAGAGTTGTCCACTTCCACCTCGCACCGGTAGATAAATTTTCCCTTTTTTACATCCACATCATACACGGTAATTCCCTTTGCCTGACCGTTGTATGAGTAAGAACCCACATACGCCATATACTTATCCTGCATGAAATGTTCCTCCTTTGAGCCCCCAGAACCGTTATAACGGTTTCTATCAAATTATCTGCCCCTATTTTATCATCATACCGCCATTTTTGCACCCTTTTTTCACACAATTTGAGAACCCCCGGATTTTCCCGTTTTTTTCCTTGACACCTTCCCCACATTCTGTATAATAGATACTCGGAAGCAAGTTTATTATTTCTAAACAAAAAGATTAATTTTACATTCATTTTAGAATTTCTAAACTTTCATCTTACTTTTGCATGTTTCTAAAAAACGCCGGACGGATGGTTTTCCCACCCGGTTTTTATAAAAAAGAATGTGCCCTGGCGCATCCTCGCGGAGCGTTTTTTGTTTTATAGGACGCAATTTCCTATGAAACCAGGAAAGGAGGTTCCCTCTGTTGAGTATAGGAGGAAAATTAAAGGAACTGCGAATTTTAAAGGGTCTGACGCAGGAAGAGCTGGCTGACCGCGCAGAGCTTTCGAAGGGATTTATCTCCCAGGTAGAGCGCGATCTGACCTCCCCGTCCATCGCTACTTTGATGGATATTCTCCAGTGTCTCGGCACAACCATAGGGGAGTTTTTCAACGAGGCTCCGGAAGAGCAGATTGTATTTGAAAAAAACGACTATTTTATCAAGGAAGATCCGGAACTGAAAAATGAGATTCAGTGGATCATCCCGAACGCCCAGAAGAACACGATGGAACCGATCCGCCTGACACTCGGTGCCGGCGGCTCCACCTATCCGGACAGCCCGCATGAGGGTGAGGAATTTGGCTACGTTCTTTCCGGCAGCATCCTGATTCATCTGGGGAACCGGACGTACAAAGCCAAAAAGGGCGAATCTTTTTACTATACGAGCGACAAGACGCATTACCTTGAAAGCCGCTCCGGCGCGACGATCCTCTGGGTCAGCTCGCCGCCAAGTTTCTAATACTACACATTATTTTACTATTTACGGAGGAAACGCATGAGCCAGCCATTAATCGATTTACAGCATATCTCGAAACGCTTTGACGACACCCTGGTCCTGGATGACTTGAGCCTTTCAGTAAAGGAAAATTCCTTTGTAACGCTCTTAGGTCCCAGCGGCTGCGGCAAGACGACCACGCTCCGCATCATCGGCGGATTTGAATCTCCAAATACAGGAAAAGTAATTTTCGGCGGCGAAGATATTACCAAACTTCCGCCAAACAAGCGCCAGCTAAACACCGTATTCCAGAAATATGCACTGTTTCCGCATATGAGCATCGCAGATAATATCGCATTTGGGCTAAAAATTAAGAATAAATCAAAAACATATATTGATGACAAAATTAAGTACGCTTTAAAGCTTGTAAACCTAGACGGCTTTGAGCATCGCAGCATTGACTCTTTGAGCGGCGGCCAGCAGCAGCGTATCGCCATTGCGCGTGCGATTGTCAACGAGCCAAAGGTCCTGCTTCTCGATGAGCCGCTCGGTGCCCTAGATTTAAAACTGCGCCAGGACATGCAGTACGAGCTGATCCGTCTGAAAAATGAGCTTGGCATCACTTTTATCTATGTTACCCACGATCAGGAAGAGGCATTGACGATGTCCGATACCATCGTTGTCATGAACCAGGGTTATATCCAGCAGATGGGTTCCCCGGAACAGATCTACAACGAGCCGGAAAACGCATTCGTTGCCGACTTCATCGGCGAGAGCAACATCGTGGACGGTCTGATGATCCACGACGAGCTGGTTGAAATCTTCGGCGCGAAATTTGCCTGCGTTGATAAAGGCTTTGGAAATAATCAGCCGGTTGACGTTGTCATCCGCCCGGAGGACATTGACCTCGTAAAACCAGAGGAAGGCACGCTGCAGGGCGTTGTCACCCACCTGATTTTCAAAGGCGTCCACTATGAGATGGAGGTCACCACCCCGGACGGCTATGAGTGGCTGGTTCACAGCACGGATATGTTCCCGGTCGGCGAGAAGGTCGGCATCCATGTAGATCCGTTTGACATCCAGATCATGAACAAGCCGGCGTCAGAGGACGAGGAAGCTGTGGGCGTCAATGAATAGAAAGGAGTCGGACTTAGCATGAAATCAAACGTGAAACGGCTCTTCGCCGGTCCTTATATTCTCTGGATGATCGGTTTTACCATCATCCCGCTCCTGCTGATCGTATACTACGGTCTGACGACCAAAAGCGGGACATTTACACTGGCAAATGTCTGTTCCATCGCAACCCCGGAACATTTAAAAGCACTGCTTTTATCTCTGGGACTGTCCTTGGCCGCAACTGCCATCTGCCTCCTCTTGTCCTATCCGCTGGCATTGGTACTGCGCCGCCGCGGCATTGGGGCAGGAAGCTTTATGGTATTCGTCTTCATCCTTCCGATGTGGATGAATTTCCTGCTCCGCACCCTCGCGTGGCAGACGCTTCTGGAGAAAAATGGCGTCATCAATGGCATTCTTTCCTTTCTCCATCTGCCAAATATCGCCATCATCAATACACCGTGGGCGATCATTCTGGGTATGGTATACAACTTCCTGCCTTTCATGATTCTACCAATTTATAATGTGCTGGCAAAAATCGACGATAATACCATCAACGCCGCCAAAGACCTGGGGGCAAACAATTTCCAGACACTCATTCACATCTGGATTCCGCTCAGCATCCCGGGCATCATCAGCGGCATTACCATGGTATTTGTCCCGGCGCTGACGACCTTCGTTATCTCCAGTCTCTTAGGCGGCAGCAAGATCCTGCTTATCGGAAATGTCATCGAGCAGGAGTTCACCAAGGGAAGCAACTGGCACTTAGGTTCCGGTCTCTCGCTGGTTCTGATGATTTTCATTTTACTGAGTATGGCGCTCATCGCCAAATACGATAAAGAAGGGGAGGGCAATGCGTTCTGATGAAACATAACCGCTTAAAACAGTTTTTCCAGGACTTTTACCTGGCGCTCATCCTGCTCTTTTTATACATCCCGATCGTGACCATGATCGTTTTGTCCTTTAACAACACAAAATCGAGAACCGTCTGGGGCGGTTTTACCACCCGCTGGTATACGCAGATGTTCCAGGATTCCGCCATCATGAATGCCTTAAACAATACGCTGCTCATCGCGTTTGCGTCGGCTCTGATCGCGACCGTCATCGGCACGATCGCCGCCATCGGCATCAACAGCATGAAACGGATTCCGCGCACCATCGTCATGGGAATCAACAACATCCCGATGCTGAACTCCGACATCGTAACCGGTATCTCCCTGATGCTGGCATTTATCGCGTTCGGTATCTCTCTCGGATTTAAAACCGTGCTGATCGCGCACATCACATTTAACATTCCATATGTGATATTAAGTGTCATGCCGAAACTCAAGCAGACGAACCGGTACACCTACGAAGCCGCTCTGGATCTCGGCGCCAGCCCGCTGTATGCTTTCTTCAAGGTCGTATTTCCGGACATCGTCCCGGGTATCCTCTCCGGCTTTTTGATGGCATTTACGATGTCCCTCGATGATTTTATCATTACGCACTTTACAAGAGGTGCCGGTATGGATACCTTATCCACCCTGATCTACAGCCAAGTGCGCCGAGGCATCCAGCCGACGATGTACGCCCTGTCCACGCTGATTTTCGTGGCAGTCCTGGTGCTCCTGGTGATCACCAACTTTGCCCCGGAGAAAAAATCCACCGGCAATGCGACTATGATTGACACAGAGACCATCAAGCGCCGCAAACGCAACAACCAGATCAAGAACGGCGTTCTGGGACTTGCCTGCACGCTGATTCTGCTTGTCGTTGGTGTCAGCACCTACAGCCGCTACACCACGACTCATTCAAACGAACTGTACGTCTACAATGCAGGCGAATATATTGATCCGGACCTGATTGAGGAATTTGAACAGGAAACCGGAATCAAGGTTACCTACGACGTATTTGAGACACTGGAAGAAATGTATCCGGTCATCGAAGCCGGCGGCGTCAACTACGATGTAGTCTGCCCATCCGACTACATGATTCAGAAAATGAAGGAAAATGACCTGCTTGCCGAACTCAACTTTGACAACATTCCAAATGTCAAAAACATTGACCCGCAGTACATGGAAATGTCCAAGCAGTTCGACCCGGAAAACAAATATTCCGTGCCATACACCTGGGGAACCGTCGGTATTCTTTATAATACGAAGCTCATCGAAGAAAAAGGACTTCCGGTTCCGACCAAATGGTCCGATCTCTGGAATCCGGCTTATAAAGGCGAGATCCTGATGCAGGACAGCGTCCGCGATGCCTTCATGGTAGCGCTCAAAAAAGACGGCTTCTCTGCCAACTCGACCGACGAAACCGAACTCCAGCAGGCAAAGCAGGATCTGATTGACCAAAAACCGCTCATACAGGCTTACGTCATCGATCAGGTACGTGACAAGATGATCGGCGGCGAGGCAGCCATCGGCGTCATCTACTCCGGCGAGATCATGTACATCCAGGATGAGGTAGCCGCACAGAACCTCCCATTCTCCCTGGAATACGTAATCCCGGAAGAGGGAACCAACGTCTGGCTCGATTCCTGGGTAGTTCCGAAAAATGCGAAAAATAAGGAAAACGCAGAAAAATGGATCAATTTTCTCTGCCGCCCGGATGTCGCAGTCAAAAACTTTGAGTACATTACCTACGCGACGCCAAACAAGGCAGCCAAGGAAATGCTGGACGAAGAAATCCAGAACAACAAAGCCGTCTTCCCAGATGCGAAGCAGCTGAAAAACTGCGAGGTTTACCGGTATCTTGGGGATGAGGCGGACGAGCTTTATAATAGTTTGTGGAAAGAAGTTAAGTCGGATTAAGGGGCTTGCTGCTTCAAATCATAATTGTAAAAAAGAGTCAACAGAAGTGCATTCTGCTGGCTCTCTTTTTCTATCAAAGATATTATACTTCCAATGCCGCTTTTAAGTCTTCCATACTGGAATATCTCGGTGCATTTGGATCTTTTACAATCGTTCTTCCTTCTTCGATTGCTATCAGTAACGCATCCTTCTTTTCATTCTTCTCAATATTTACTTCATCCATACAAGCCACCTACATATATGTCTATTATATATTTTTTCATAAATAACATATACATTTATATTGATTTTTCAATTCTAAGCGCTATACTATCTCTAAAAAAGGAGGTCACTCATGAAAATTGCAGTCCCTTATGAAAACGGAGAAATCTGCTCCCACCTGGCTCAGGTGAAAGAATTTTTAATTTTTGATGTAGTTGACGATGAGATTATTTCCACCAAAACCGTGAAACAGACCTATGCAAACGATCCCGGCGCGCTGGTCGAGTTTCTGAAAAAAGAAAATACTGCCGTTCTCCTCTGCGACGCCCTTCCGATCCCGATGATGATCGCCCTGCGCGAAACCAGCATTCAGGTTCTCGGCGGCGCCAAAGGCGCTCCTAAAGACCGCATCGAAGACTTCTTAAACGGAATGCTTCACTTTGACCGGAGCGGAAATAACGGACCATCCTGCGGCGTCCACCTGCCGGACAACAATAAAAATGGCACTGACTCCGACGCCGAATGCGACGGAAATATCAGTGCCTGTGGGACTTGGTGCCACTAATTCCTGTTTCATCTGAGACGTTGATGACGCACGTGTGGGACAGAATCCACCTTATTTCCACTGGAGGTGATGCAGATGCCCCTCCGTATTCATCTTCTCAAACCCATTCTGCCGCAGCGCCTCATACAGAATGATCGCCACCGAGTTTGACAGATTCAGAGAACGCGTCTCACCCCACATCGGGATGCGGACGCAGCGCTCCGGGTCTTCGATCAGGAGTTCTTCCGGGATGCCGCGGCTTTCCGGTCCGAACATGATATAGCAGTCCGGATCGTAGTGAACGTCCGTATACACCTGCGTCGTCTTCGTGGTCGCCATATACGGGCGCGCGCCCGGATTCTTCTCCAGAAAATCTTTAAAATCGCTGTAAACTGTCACGTCCAGATGTGGCCAGTAATCAAGACCCGCTCTTTTTACCATTTTATCATTCAATTTAAAACCGAGAGGCTCGATCAGATGAAGCCGCGTGTTCGTTGCCACGCAGCTTCGTCCTATATTTCCTGTATTCATCGGCATCTCCGGTTCATAGAGTACAATATTTAACATTTCTTCTCTCCATCCAGCCGTGCCACAAACCGCTTGATGCGCTCGATCGCCTTCTGCAGATCCTCCAGCGAATACGCATAGGAAACACGCAGATAGCCCTCGCCGCAGTTTCCAAACGCGGTGCCCGGCACAAGCGCCAGCTTCTCTTCCTGTAACAGGCGGTTTGCGAATTCATCCGAGGTCATGCCAAACCGTTTGATGCACGGGAACATATAAAATGCTCCATACGGCTCGAAACAGTCCATGCCGAGCCCCCGGAACTCTCTCAAAAGATAGCGGCGGCGCTCATCGTAGGCTTTCTTCATGCGGGCAATGTCCTCATCGCCATTCCGCAGGGCGTCAACCGCTGCATACTGGCTGGTGGTCGGCGCACACATAATCGCAAACTGATGGATTTTCAGCATCTGTTTTAAGATAAGCGCTGGAGCTGCCGCATAGCCGAGACGCCACCCGGTCATCGCATATGCCTTGGAAAATCCGTTGATCAACACCGTGCGGTCACGCATCCCGGAAATCTCCGCGATGGAAACGTGCTTGCCACTGTAGGTCAGCTCGGAATAAATTTCATCACTCAGCACAAACAGATCCTTCTCCTCAATCACCTTCGCGATCGCCTCCAGATCGGTGCGGTTCATGATCGCGCCCGTTGGATTGTTCGGGAATGGAAGAATCAGCACCTTTGTTTTCGGTGTGATTTTCTCCAGCAGCTTCTCCGGCGTCAGACGGAACTCATCCTTCTCCTCCAGCTCGATAATGACCGGCGTACCGCCCGCCAGCACCGTACACGGCACATAGGAAACGTAACTCGGCTGCGGAATCAGAACCTCATCGCCCGGATTGAGCATCGCGCGCAGGGCGATATCAATCGCCTCGCTGCCGCCGACTGTTACCATCACTTCTGTATTCGGATCATACTCAAGGCGCTGACGACGTTTCAGATAATGGCAGATCTCCTGGCGCAGTTCCTTTAAACCAGAGTTCGACGTATAGAAGGTACGTCCTTTTTCCAGCGAATAAATGCCCTCTTCGCGGATATGCCACGGTGTATCAAAATCCGGTTCGCCCACGCCCAGGGAGATCGCGCCCTTCATCTCGCTGACAACGTCAAAAAACTTCCGGATTCCGGACGGCGGAATATTTACAATCGTATCTGATAATGGGTTTCTCACGGAACAATCAACATCCTTTCATCCTGAGGACCGTCGCAGAGAACGGTACCATGGTCTTTGTATTTTTTAAGAATAAAATGGGTCGCGGTACTCAGCACAGAATCGATCGTGGAAAGCTTTTCTGCCACGAACTGTGCAACTGCACGCATGGTTTTCGCCTCGATCATAACGGTAAAATCATAGCCGCCGGACATCAGGTATACCGAGGTCACCTCGCTGTACTGATAGATTCTCTCGGCAATCTTGTCAAAGCCCATCTCGCGCTGCGGCGTTACCTTTACTTCGATCAGTGCAATGACCTTCTCCTCATCTGTATTATCCCAGTTAATCAGGGTATGGTAACCGCAGATGATATGTTCATTTTCCATTTCGGCGATCTCCGCCGCGACCGCAGCTTCATTCTCCCCGAGTAAATCCGCCAGCTCTTTGACGCTGATGCGGCTGTTTTTTTCAATGACCGCTAAAATTCTCTCTCTCACTTTACTACCTCCTGTTAATGGGATTTTGGTAAGTCTTTCATTTTATCTATCTCATCCGGTTTTGGCCGGTCAAGAAAGCTATGTACTTCGCCGCTGTAAATCTCGCGTCCGATCGCTGTGCGCGTCCGACCGATGAGCGCCGCCGGAATGCCCTCTCTCTCCAGATTCTGGAGCAGTTTCGGACCGCTAGACGCCGTCAGCAAAATGCAGCCCTGGGACTGTAAACGGTATGGATTGAGGTCAAATACCTCGCAGACCTCCACCGTCTCCTGGCGGATCGGAAGTTTCCTGAGATCCATCTCAAATCCGAGTCCGAATCCATCAAAAAAATGCCACAGCGCTGCCATGACGCCGCCCCCGCCCGCCGGATACCACGCAGATGCGCCGAGACGGGTCAGCACTTTCCGCTCTTTATGTGCAGCAAATGCCTCCAGAAGCGGAGACGGATTCCATTTCTCATAGAGATTCTGGCATTCTCTCACATACCGTGCAGAAAATCGGTTCAAAAGCGCCGCCTCGCCGCTTTTTGCCGCCATCGAGGTACCAAGAAGCGCGGTGTAACCGACCGCCAGAAGATCCTGCTCGGCTTTCATCTCCCCGTATGCCTCGAAAATTTCATCTTTTATGTTCATTCTGATTCCTTTCCCAGCTTCACATTCAAGTACAGTAATTTTCTGCGTTTACCACGCCATGTTACCACAAATCTCTGCTCTCATACCATCACTATATATGATCCGATATAAGCTATCACTCCATCGGCGGCGCTGCTTCCTGCGCCGGACCGGCTGGTCCCTGCGGCTGTGCCGGGGTCGGCGCCGGTGCTTCCGTCGGTGCCGGAACCGGATTTTCCGGCTGTGGCGTCTCAGGCTGCGGTGTCTCAGGCTGCGGTCCAGCCGGAACCGCCGGTGCCGCAGCTGCAACGGCCGGACCTACACGGTAGATTGCCTTCGATGCCATATAGGTATCCGTCTGCAGCAAGGTTTTCTCCATCTCCACGCCGTCCACGTAGACGTATTTCCAGAGCCGTGACTGCAGCCCATAGTGCGCCGACTGTTCCTTCACCCTCGCACCCGGCTTCAAAGATGCGTCCACCTTTGTGATCGGCTCGCCCGGATCCTTCTTCGACAGTGTCTCCGAAACGTATTTGATCGTCCGGTTTGCCGGTCGTGTCTCTTTTCCATATATCGTAAATGAAATAGTCCCGCCGTTCACTGCCCCTTCCATATAGATCGGGGTATCGTATGGATTTTTAAATTTCAGATCCTTATAAGTACCCGCGATCGCCGAATCCTGCGATGCCGGAACGTAAGTAACAATCATCGAATGATTCTGGCGCTGGGTGATATCCATCTCCGCCAGAAGCGCTGCATTGTAGAGCGTCGTGCAGATCTGGCAGGCGCCACCGCCGACCGTATCGACTACCTGACCGTTCGCATAGGAACCTGCCGATGCATAGCCATTTTCCACCGTAAATGGGGTCAGCCATGTATAAGCCGAAAATTCTTCTCCCGGCATCAGAACCGTGCCGTTGATCTTCGCCGCACCGTTCCGCAGATTCTTGGAACGCGACACATTTCCCGGGTTGAATCCGGTACTGAATGTTCCAAGTGCATCCTGAATCGTAGATAATGCCTCTGTCGTGCGGGTCGGCTCTGCATTTTTGACTGTTGCATCCACCGAAACCGGTTCCGAAAGACCGCCCGCGAGCGCCTCATTCAGTGCTTTTGTCGTCGCATCTATGTCCACTTCCTGTCCCGCCGAAGACTGGCTGACCTGAAAGACTCCATTTTCATGCGTGATCACGGCGTCCTGCGGCGCTGTCGTAAATTCCGCGCACCGGGTCTGCACAAACTCGGCAACCTTCGCTTCATCGACCGCTGTCTCAATCTGCAGATCCACACCGGACTGCTCTAATTCCTTCTGATTCAGATACCGGCGCAGAAGATTTCCGCCGGAAAGATTCTCCACTTCCTCATCAATCTCGTTCTGGTTGACCCAGGAAAATCCCAGCTCCGCCGCCTTCGTCTGAACCTCATGACCTTCTACCCGGATCGAAATGGTCTGATTTTCCATCTCCCCGATGGATTTTTCAATCGTCTGATCCGCCTCTTCCCGCGTCATCCCGGAAAGATCAAACCCACCGACCTGAAAACCCGTGGGAATCGTCCCCGCTGACGCGGTGCCCGTACCGGCTATAAGCAGTCCCATCACTGCCGCACCGCATACGCCTGCCATCCAATTTCTTTTTTTCATCATCTACCGAACCTTTACATCATAAGACCTGCCAAAATGGTTCCCGCTACCATCGCTACTACTACGATTATAATAACAACCGCTGATACGATCTGGCGTGTTTTCTGATTTGAAAATTTAAACATATCTCTCACCTCTTCTGCATTCTGCCATGCTGCGCGATAATCTGATCCGTAAGTCTCGAAATCTCATTTTTCGAAAGCGAATCAATCTGCGCAGATAAATTTATTCTATGATATTTTAGTAATTCCCGCAAGACTTCTTTTTGCTTTTTTGACGCGGGCTGTTCGCGTTTTACCTTGTAAATCAAAGGCTGCGGTGCAAACACCTCCGGCACTTCCAGAAAATACCTGTTTTTAAGCTCCTGATACAGATGGTGCGCCGCCAGCGCATCCGAAAGCGCCCGATGGCTCTCGCCCGGATCCACCGCAAAATACCGACACGCGGCTGCCAGATTCTTTTTTTCCTCCTCTGGCATAAAATGGCGGCAGATTTTCAAGGTATCAAGCCCCGCATGCTCAAATGTATACTTCCGGTTGACCGCCGCCCGCTTGAGAAAGCTGAAATCAAAGATAACATGATGCCCCAGAAGCGGCAGCTCCCCGCAGAATGCCAGAAGTTCCGGCAAAACTGTATCCAGCACCGGCGCATCCTTCAAATCATCGTCACAGATTCCCGTCAGCTCCCGGATGCGCGCATCCAGTTCCCGCTCCGGGTTGACAAACGTCGAATACGTCTGCACCACGGTTCCATCTTCCACCCGCGCCGCGCCAATCTCGATGATCCGCTCGGTTTTGGGATTTAACCCTGTTGTCTCCAGGTCAATCGCTATATAAGAATTGTCTGTTTTTTCCATTTTATTTATCCATCGTAACTGTTCAGTACCTTCACAGTCACGCGCAGTAAATGCACAGACCTACTGAACAGTTTACTATCCATCTAATTTAAAATATGGCTGTCTTACATTTCTTCCCATTCTCAGGTGTTCAGACTGCCGCCATCCGCAATTTCTTTTTCCTGTCTTTCTCTGGAAAATCCCATTTCTCACTATATTTCATCCTGTGAAATGGAAAATGCCGCCGCATTGCCAAACAGAGCATCCCGGTTTTTGTAATCAAACAGCACAAAGCTTCCGTCTTCCATCCGCTCTAAATGCGCCATTTTCGCCATCTGCCTGGAATCGTATGCCTCGTATCCCTTCAAATAACGGCGTTCCTTCGCCTCGCGCATGAAAAACTGCTTCGTCTCGTTCTTCCACTCCGACGGATCCGGGGCAAAAGATGGACGGCTCTTGACGTTTTCACGGAGGTAGAGGTCATAAATGAGAAGATCCTGATAGGAAATTTCTTTGTTCCCCCATTTCTGAATAAACAGATACAAAATCTCATACCGTGCCAGCCGGTTATGGCTCACTCCATTCAGTCCCTCTTCCTCATAAAATGCCGCCAGGCGGTCATACAAATCAAACGCATCGCCCCATTCCTGCGACAGGCATTTCATCGTGCGGCGGAACTGCCCGCTGTTGTAATAGACCTCAACCATCTCTTCCACGCCCTTGAGACGGATCACTTCTTCATAGGAAAGCCAGTTGGTTCTAAGCACCTCATACGGCGGTCTGCTCTGGCTGAGCAGACCGTATTTCTGCTTCATTTCTTCCATATAGGAACCTTTCAGCACCTTCAGAAAGCCAAGCTGAAGCTGTTCCGGCTCCATTTTGTATACATCGTTGAAGGAACGATGAAAGCTCTCGATATCCTCATACGGAAGCCCCGCAATCAGGTCGAGATGCTGATGGATGTTGTCAAAGGTGTTGACCTGCGCCACACGGCGCGCCACCTTGTCTAGATCCATCGTCCTCCGGATCTCCTTCACAACCACCAGGTTCGTCGTCTGCACGCCGATTTCCAACTGAATCAGCCCCGGACGCATCTGTTTCATCAGCGCCAGCTCGTCATCATCCAGAAGATCCGATGAAATTTCAAAATGGAAGTTGGTAATTCCATTATCGTGTTCCAGCAAATACTGCCAGATTGCCATCGAATGGCTCTTTTTGCAGTTAAACGTCCGGTCTACGAACTTCACCTGCGGCACCTTCCGGTCAAGGAAAAACTGCAGTTCCTTTGTCACCAGCGAAAGACTGCGAAATCGCACTTTTTTGTCAATCGAGGACAGACAGTAACTACAGGAAAATGGACATCCACGGCTGCTCTCGTAATAGATAATGCGGTGTTCGAGCCCGCTTAACTCTCCGTAGGAAAACGGAATGTCGTCCAGATTCATGAGCGGTGCCGGGCGATGAACCTCGACGGTATCGTCCGAACAGCGTAGGACAATGCCGGGGATCTCTGAAAAACAAACTTCCGTCCCGCGCTCACACGCCTCCACCAGCCGCGTAAATGTCTCCTCGCCTTCGCCCTGCATGATCAGCTCGACCTCCGGCAGCTCATCCATCAAGTGAACCGCGTCATACGAAGCCTCCGGACCTCCCAGCCAGATGCGGACCTGCGGAAGAACCTTCTTCAAATCGTGGATCAGTTCCTTCACGTAAACGATATTCCAGATATAACAGGAAAATCCCACCACATCCGGTTTTCTCCGGTAAATATCCTGCAAAATCTGATCCATCTGGTGGTTGATAGTGTACTCGCCGAGATCGATCTGGATTTCCGACACGGTTTTCGTTCGATTCGCGCCTTCTGCTGCCTCCGAAACCATTTCCATTCCAACAGCCGCACCCTGCTCATCCTTCTGTCCCAGCCCCAGCTGCTCCATCGCATACCGTCTCAGGCTGTAAATTCCCAGATTTGAATGTATATATTTGGCATTAATCGCCGCCAATAAGTACCGCATCATCTCACACCTTCAAAATATGATAGCCAGCCGCCTTATTGAGCCGGTTCATAATCGCCCGTCCTAAATTGTCTTCCGAAAATCCTTCCGAAAAGATATATTCCGCGCCACGATCGTCGAAATCGCGCAGAACTGCATACAGGTTGTGTGCAACAGTCTCCTGACGCGCCCGCGCACCGATGCTTTCCAGCATCCCCGCCGGGTAACGGTCTTTCGTCTCGTCCGTGCAGATAATTCCAACCTTGCGCCCTTCTGCCAGCTTTTCGCCTGCCAGGCGGTTGATCGTCTCCACAACTGCCTCCGTCTCGCCCTCGACCAGTGTCAGATCGGCTTTCGGTGCATAATGGCGGTATTTCATTCCCGGTGCTTTCGGGCGCACGTCCGCGCTGACTGGTCCTAAAATCGCCGGATCAATGCCGACTTCCCCGACCGTTTCACGCAGCATCTCCACGGTAATCGCACCCGGTCTTAAAACCATCGGCATTTCCTCCGTAACATCCACGATCGTCGATTCCAGACCAATTCCAACCGGACCGCCGTCGATGATCGCATCGATCTTTCCGTCCATATCCTGAAGCACGTGATCAGCGCGCGTCGGGCTTGGGCGTCCCGATGTATTCGCACTCGGAGCCGCGATCGGCACGCCGGACAGACGGATTAACTCTGCCGCGATCGGATCGGACGGCATCCGGATCGCCACCGTGTCAAGCCCGCCGGTCGTTCCATACGGCACGATCTCACTCTTGGGAAATACCATCGTCATCGGTCCCGGCCAGTATGCCTTTGCAAGCTTTTTGCCATTTTCCGGCATATTCGATACCAGCGGCGCGATCTCCTCCAGACAGGACACATGCGCGATCAGCGGGTTGTCAGACGGGCGTCCCTTCGCCGCATAAATCTTCTTCGCTGCTGCCTCATCCAGCGCATTCGCGCCCAGGCCGTACACAGTTTCCGTCGGAAATGCCACCAGACCGCCCGCGCGGATGATCTTTGCCGCCTTCTCAAGCACCTCCCGGTCATGCGCCGTAAAGTCCTTTGGATTTTCTATCCTCCACATCTGGGTGTGAAGTTCTTTTTTGGTTTCGTTTTGCATATTGATTCTTCTTTCTACTATCTTACAATGAATAAATCTATCTTCCGTACTAAGCTCGAAAATACCTCGCTAAGTACTCCTAGTATACACAAGATTCCTCGCCAGTTCAAGGTTTCAGCGCCCATTCAGATACTCCATGATCCCCATATGCAGCGTATACGCCACGCGGTCCTGATATTCTTCTGTTTTCAGCAGCGCCGCTTCTTTCCAGTTAGACAAAAATCCGCACTCGACGATGACAATCGGACATTTGACGTGGAGCAGGAGATAATAGCTGTCATTCGGTTTGGCTTTTCTGCGGTTCTGGTCTCCCAGCGCATAGTCGAAGCGCTTCTGCAGTATTTCCGCCAGCCGTTTCCCCTTCTCTGACTTCCGGTAATAAAATACCTGCGCACCGGATACGTCCTCCTGGTGGTAGCTGTTCTGGTGGATGCTGACGACCAAATCCGCGCCGGATTCCTCGACGCGGGCGCAGCGGTTTTTCATGTCGGACATTTTCCGGCTTCCGGCTGACGTATCGTAAAGTCCCCGGTCATCCTCCCGGCTCATCACGACCTCCACATCCGACTGCTCCAGATACCATTTCAGGCGCTTCGCGATTGCCAGATTGATGTCCTTTTCCAGGCTTCCGTCCACACTCACCTTTCCCGGATCAAAATCCCCATGTCCGGCGTCCAGGAACACCACCGGCTTTTTCTTTCCAAGCACAGCGTCCGCCCCCGCTGATGCCAGCCCCGCATACCGTGCCGCCAGAAAGACGCCGCAAAATAAAAGAAGGCAGACTGCCAATTCCACTGACAGCCGCCTTCGCATTTGTTTTAGAAACGGGTGTGTTTCAAACCATTCGTTCAAGTGCACCGCTCCTGATGCATTCTTATAATATCTATATTCGCCTTGTTCGCGGCATATCCCGCTATTTTCTAATTCCAATCCCGGCTCCTACTGCTGTGCCTCCGCTACATCCTTAAACCCAAGTCCAAAAATGCCCGAGGTTTCCTTCACAATCACAAACGCATTCTCATCCGTCTCCGCAATAATGCGTTTTAAACGATTGAACTCCGTTTTGCGGACGGTACATAAAACCACCGTAGTGTCCTCGCCACTGTAGCCGCCCTTGCCCGGAAGCAGCGTTACCGTACGGTCAATTTCCTTAATGACACGTTCTGCGATTTTCTGCGGGTATTTCGTCACGATCGACGCCTCGCTTCCGGCATCATTTCCGTAGATGATCATGTCGATGACCTTCGTCTGCGCGTACAGGGAAATCAGTCCGAACAGTGCCGCATCGACATTTCCAAAGACGAAGATCGAGGTGGAGAGGATGATTCCATCGATCATCATCAGGGCGCGCCCGATCGAGACATGCGGATATTTCTTCTGGAGCAGGTAGCCGACCACATCGCTGCCGCCCGTCGTCGAACCGGACAGAAAGATGAACGCCATGCCGACGCCGACCAGAATGCCGCCGTAGAGACTTCCCATAAGCTGGTCGCCCATATAAACCGGAAAGACCGGGGCGATCACGTAGTCAAGCACCACCGAACAGATTCCGCACGCAAACGCCGTCCGCAGCGCAAAGGCACGGCTCAAATGAAACCACGCCAATATTAAAAGCGGCACATTGACCATCAGTGTCAGCCGTCCGACCGGCAGGTTCGTCACATGGTTTAACATCAGTGCCACGCCGACCGCACCGCCCGGCGCAATATTCGCCGTCTCAATAAAGCTGTGCGTGCCGATACTGTAGATAAATGCGCCCAGAATCAGATATAAAAAATCTTTTACAGAATATTTTCCAATGTATTTCTCCATTTCTGCATTTCCTCCTGTTATTCTGTCTGAGCGTTCCATCCTTTCCGGGCTGATTCTGCTGGTTCTGCTTCCCGCATCGTCCTCAATTTTCCGTATCTATCCTCCATCGCTCAGATTTCTTTTTCCTGTTTTTCCTTCGCCTTTTCGCCCCGCAGCTGGCTCGCCTTTCTCTGCAGCGTCTGCCTCGGCACATCCAGAATCCGCGCTGCCTCAGATATATTTCCGTGCGCCGCCTCCAACGCCTGCCAAATCAGTTTTTCCTCATAGGCAGCCACCGCCTCACGAAGCGACGAGCAGAGTTTTGGAACTTCTTCCAGGCTTTCCGGCGTCTTTTTCCTGTCCGCCTGCTTTTCCAGCAGAAGCTTTCCCTTGATGTCTTTATACTGGAGCAGGGCGCTCGTCTCATCCACCATGCTCATGCCGTAAACGATCACGTGTTCCAGCTCCCGGACATTGCCTGGCCAGTCATATTCTTCCAGTTTTTTTAGCAGATCCTTTGACACATACTGAACCTGCTTGTGGAACGTGCCATTGTGTTTGTTTACATAAAACTTGACAAAATGTCCAATATCCGCCTTCCGTTCCCGCAGCGGCGGAATCCGGATCGACATCATGCTCAGACGATAATAAATATCGCGCCGAAGCTGTCCTTTCTCGATCGCCTCAAGCGGTTCCACATTGGTCGCCGCAATGATCTTCACATTCGTGCGTTTCGTCTCACTGCCGCCCAGGCTGCGGAAACTGCCATCCTGCAGAACCCGCAGAAGCTTTGACTGCAAAAACAGAGGCATCGAATTGATCTCGTCGAGAAACAGTGTTCCGCCGTCCGCCAGCTCAAAGAGTCCCTTATTTTCCATTGCCCCGGTAAACGCGCCCTTGGACGTTCCAAATAAGATACTTTCGAGCAAGGTATCCGGCAACGCCGCACAGTTCTGCGCGATAAACGGTTTATCCCTCCGTTCACTGGCATTGTGGATCGACTGTGCAAACACCTCTTTTCCGGTTCCCGTTTCCCCATAGATCATAACCGGCAGATCGCACGCCGCCACCACCGGTATATAGTCTCTGGCATTTTTCATTTTTTCATCCACTGCGATGATATCTTCCATCGTAAAAGATGCGCCGCTGTGTTTTTTCAACTTTCCAGCGCCGCCGACCGGGATCTGTTCCGAAGTCAGTTCCACACTCTCCGGCTCTTCCTCGCCGTCTGTCATCTCCTCCATCGACAGATCGATCGCGCCCACCACGGCGCGCCCGCTCTTGATCGGAATCGAAAGAGAGCTGATATGGATGCCCTCCTGCCCCTTGGTCTGAAGCAGTTGATTTTCCACGTAAACCGGCAGTCCGACCTCCATCGCCCGGATCATGCTGCTGTTCTTAGCGTTCAGGTTTTCAAATACATCGAAAAAATTTTGTCCCACCAGCGCCTGGTAAGCTTCTCTCTCTTTCCGGTTTGAAAATTTACTATTTAACTTTGCTGAAAACAGAATCTCGCCATCCAGGTTGATGATCGTGATTCCGTCAATATATCCTTTTCCATGAAATAACTGTCTTAAAAACTCCATGCATTTCTCCCCTGTCTGAAACACCGCTGACCGGAATCACGCGCCAAGTCTCACGGACGTTCGACTTGAATCTGCGTTCATCCGGCCTGACAACGGTGTTATGTTTACACCTGTTCCAAGTGTATCAGAGGAAACAGGCAAAGACAAGTTTATCCGATCTCCTCCACACCTGGGCGATCCAGCGGAAGTTTCAGCCACCACCATTTAAATACGATATTTGCGATGATGCATGCTGCCATGATTACCAAATAGATGCCGATAAACTTCCAATGGCTGCCATTTAAGAGCATCATCGGTCCCATCGACCACGCAAACATCTCTGCCGGAGTTGTAAACGGCGCTGCAAATGCAGTATCGTTCAGCGTCTTGGAGCGGTTTTCCGGATCAACGATTCGAAGAAGGATGAAGCCGATCGCAAAAACGCCCGTTGAATAGCCAAATACGAAGATCGCGCGCTCAAACCAGCTGCCGCGGTTCATCGCCGGACCAAAGAACATCAGAGTTGCCACTACGATTACAATACCGCAGAGCAGAAGAAGTGCCAGCGGAGCTGCATATTTAACGATAACTGCCAGTTTGATGGAAGCGATTCCGAAAAACACCAGATAATCCGTCGCAGTACCGGAGATACGTCCCACTACATTTTCATCAATATAATCACCGACGCCGACTTTTCGGAAAACGAGGAACATCACGATCGCGGTCAAAAATGCCATCAGGTAATTCGGCAGATCCAGACCGATCGCTGCATAGATTCCCTTGCTGAGTCCCACACCGATACCGGATGCGATCAGCATCACTGCCAGATGCCATGCCAGCGGATCCAGGACGTTGGATGAAATAGTTTCCTCGCCCATCGACTTGCGCTCATTTTTGGGCACCAGACCACAGCGCAGATCATCGGAGATCTGATTGAAGCCTTTCATATATTTGGTCCAGCCCTTTTTCGTTCCCAGCTTGATGAAGAACAGACCGCCAAAGATACCCGATAAAATACCAACAGTTGCACAGGTCATCGCGATATCCATTGCATCCAGATCACCCAGTCTCTCAAACGCGGTACCAACAGCCGCTGCCGTTCCGTGTCCGCCGGAGAAACCAGCTGCCAGCAGCAGACCGAAGCCATAGTTAATGTTCGGGAATAATTTCGAAATTACTAAAATACTAAACAACGGTGCCAGTGAGAACTGAATCGCCTGTGCCAGCACTTTATAGGAAAAATAAGAACCAATCCGGTCAATTTCCGCTTTAAAATCTTTCTTATTGAAAGAAAATCCATTAATTCCGACACCTGCGAAAATCAGGATAATCAGAACACTTGCATAAGAACCAATATTTTCAGAAAACGGCAGGATTCCCAGTCCCTGCGCCCCGAGTGCCAGCGCGATAAATCCGGCTATCATACTAGGCGGAATAAAAAATTTTTGCACCAACGGCACTTTTGCACGTAAAAGCTGACCAACCGCGATAAAAAACGATGCGACCGCAAAGTCCACTAAAATGTCTGTAACACTCACAGATACCCCTCCTATTCTTCTGTATTAAATGCGCCTCCAGCTATTTCCCATCCGGAAGCGCTTCTATTCTCCCCTCAAATGGCAGAGCGCTTTTCATCCGTATCCCCATACGTTTCACGAAAAGCGTTCTGCCGGTATCCTTTATCTGAAAATCACTTTTCTAATTTGATAAAGTTATCCGAATGGCTCTTGGTTGCCGACGGAGCCAGATCCAGTTTCTGATCTGCGATCTCTAAGATGTCTTCCGGACGAACCCACGGTCTGCCCTGGATGGCACTTGTCTCCTCATGGGTTAAGTATCCCTTGTAGGTGGTTAAGCTGCGGCGCAGGAAACCATCCTTTGCACATGCCTGCGCCACGCCATTGTTGATGATGCTTCTGAAGTGCGGCAGTACGGATGCTGCGTATGCGATCGAGGTAGACTGGGAAATTGCACCCGGAATGTTGCTTACGCAATAATGTACGACGCCCTCTTCGATGTAGCGCGGATTTTCATGGGTGGTCTCATGGAACGTCTCGATTGCACCATAATCGTTGCTGATATCTACGATAACGGAACCTTTCTCCATCGAGCGGACCATCTCGCGGTCGATCATGTATTCTTTGGCATCCTTCGGCCATCTAACACAATTATACACGACATCGATCTCCGGTAAAATCTTTTTCAGATTATAACGGTTGGAAATCTGGGTATTGACTTCCTCATTGAACTGTTTTCCGATATCACGCAGGGTTCCGATATTAATATCCATAACCGTTACCCACGCGCCCAGCGCATGAAGAACAGAGATTGCTGCGCGTCCTACCACGCCGCCTCCAATGACCAGCGCCTTAACGCCCGGAGCACCGCCGAGACCGTTGACGAATTTGCCCTTGCCGCCGTTGATGGAGAGCAGGGATTCCAGACCAAAAAGTGCGCCCGCCTTACCAGCTGCCTCACAGTTCGGTGAACCGTAACGGTGGGAATCTTCTGCGGTAAATGCAATACACTTGCTGTCGAGAAGTGCCTGTACCTCCTCCGGATGTGCTGCCGGATGGATGCAGGTAAATACGATCTGGTTTTCACGGAGCAGCTTGTACTCGCACGGTTCAAACTCTTTTACCTTTGCGACGAAATCGCAGGTTGCATAAATTTCTTCCTTTGTATCAACCAGCTTCGCGCCCTCTTTCACATATGCCTCATCCGGGAATCCAGAACCTTCGCCCGCGCCCTTCTGAACGTAAACCTCATTGCCGTCACCTACCAGCATGCTTACCTCTGCCGGGGTTGCGATGACACGGTACTCGCCTACTTTGATGTCTTTCAATACGCCAACTTTCATAATGTGTTCCCTCCATGTAATATATTTTTCTTTTTGCTTGATACTTTTGCTTGATACTCATATATACAGCAAGTTCCGTGCCAACTTTTACGTTTTTCGATTTTATTTAATATTTTTCTTTTTTATTTTCCAAAAAATTCGAGGTTTTCCTTGTAAATACAAGGTTTTTGTCGAATTAAAATTTTTATTTATTTTTTTGATAACCTTCCAGGAATGACTCGTTCTTGTCTCATTTTTTTCATAATGCAAAAAATGACCCATTTATGAGCTTTTATGTGCTCATAAATGGGTCATTCAAATTTTATTTTTAAGTCATATGCCGATTTTTGAGTCTTTCATTTCCAGGGTGCTCATTTTCATTTCTGCGCTTTCGCTGATAAACTTTTTATTTTTTCGCACCAAGTTTAATTCCTACTGCCCGACTTCCGCCGCTGCCAGCTTTCGCGACTCCGTCAGCGTCTTTCCCTCGCGCAGATGAACCGCCACGCGCTCCTCGCGCTTCGCGATCCGGGAGGCAGATTCGTAGACTTCCGCGATCTTTCCGGACGGAACCACAACTACGCCGGTCCGGTCCATCACGACCATGTCGCCCGGAAAAATCAGGACGCCGCAGAGCGTCACCGGCACATCCACGCCGACTGTCTCGATATCGTAAGCGCTCTTGTTCGGTGCAGTTCCGGCGCTATATGCCGGAAAACCAAATGCCGCGATGTCATCGGTATCGCGCAGGCAGCCGTCGGTCAGCTCGCCCTGCACGCCGCGAAGCTGTGCCCGGAGTGCCAGCAGGTCACCGCCCGTCGATACATCCATGATACCGCCCATGGAAATCACCAGCAGGTCGCCCGGTTCCGTTTTGTCATCGATCACTTTTCCGTGCTTTGCCAGGTTCACGCCGTCCCACGGTGTACTCCGGCGCTTCTGCAAAATCGTGCGGGCAAATCCGGCTGCACGCTTCTGGGAGGGATCGCTCGGATGAAGTCCCAGCACACTGCCGCGTTTTAAACCAAGTCCGTCCATGGCATCTGCCACATTTCCGGTCGGGAGGGCGCTATAGCGCTCCACCCACATCATTCTCTCTTCTGCTGTCATATTTTCCTCTTCCTATTCTCAAACCATATCTTTACAGGCTTCTGCCCGGCTCTTTCATCTATCCGATATGATGCTTTTTTTCCACTATACAAACAGATGGTAAATACCCAGGAAAGAAAATACCGCTACCACTGCCAGTGCCAGGAAGGAAACGGCAAACAGCTCTACAAACATACGGTTCTGCGGGAAACGTTCTTCCGCATTCTCCTGCTGAGAAACACCTGCCATGATGAGCGCGCCGGTTGTGGAAATCGGAGTAAATCCTACGATCGTTCCACCGATTACAATCACCGATACCAGTTCGATGGCATCTGCTCCCAGCGTTGAAGCCAGTCCGCTTGCTGTCGGAATCAGGGTCGGGAATACAACTCCAAGACCGGAACTGAAGAAGGACATAAACCCAGAAGTAATACCCATGATCATCGCAGCAGTCCGTTTGCTCATAACATGCTCCAGAGCCGCTACCATGATATCGATACCGCCGGACAGGGAGATAACATTCATTAAAATGCCAACGCCCAAAACCATAATAATCACATTCCACGGCACCATCTGAACTGCTTTCTTCTCATCACCGCAGCCAAAGATAATTAACAGCGACCCCATTAAAAATCCCATCAGGCCGACATTCCAGGAGAAGAACAGAACGCCGACTGCCAGACCAGCCAGTGCTGCCAGGGAAAGGAGCTGTTTTCCGGTAAATTTCGGAAGCTCTGCTTCTTTTCCGACTGCATTTACATCCACTTTCCAGCCTTTATAGTAAATGTAGACAAGTACCATGGTTGCCAGCGCCGTCAGAATCAGGCAGAACATGATCGGAACGGTATCTGCCTCCAGTCCCTGTGCTGCCATCAGTTCACGGACAACGGCTGCCTCCGGGGTCAGCGGACTCATACGTCCGGACATAACGCCCAGGTCTCCGATGATCGCCGTCATAATCGGGTTGATGCCTGCGGATGCCGCAACCGGGATTGCGATAACCGGGATGATTGCCAGGCTCGGAATTGCGCCCGGTCCTACGGCACTGATGATAAATCCTAAAATATAGATAACAAACGGAATCAGACGTTTCTGTTTGCCAACCAGCGCTACCATCTTGCGTGCTAAAAGTTCCAGGGTTCCGTTTCCGTTAATAATTGCAAACAGATAAGTAATGCCGACCATCTGGATGCACAGGGAAGCACTGAATCCCTTGATGATATCGGACGCCTTGATGCCGAATACCAGAGCCAGCACCGCTGCGATACCCGTACAGAGAATACCGACGTTACAGTTTTTCACAAAGCCAATCACAATGGCTGCCAGAAGACAGATTAAAGAAATAAGACCTAAATTCATAGCAACCTCCTATCGAAATGTAATGCAGACCGGACTCTCGGTGTGGATGATCCGTCCCGTGTATTCCATGCGGCCTGCTTCCTCGCAGAGGCGCATCTCTACAATGGTATCGCTGTCCTCATTTGCCGCATAAAACAAGCTGTAATCGCGGTTGAAGGAGATAAAACGTGGTGTCAGACCCAGAGTCGGGTAATAGCCTAATTCCTTCATATATCCAGTGTTCTGGTCGATGCGGTAGAGCACGATAGACTCATGGATGCGGTTGGAACCGATGAGAATCTCGCCATTTTTGCTGAGCAAGGATGCACTCGCCTGTCCCTCGCCCGTATAGGTATCTGGCAGAGTCGGAAGTACCTGCAGCGCCTTTAATTTACCGTTCTTGTCATCAAATGAAAGGTAGGTCATCGAATTTCCTTTTTCATTGATCAAGTAAACAAAGCGGTTGTTCGGGTGAATCGATACGTGGCGCGGCTCATCGTACTCGCGTCCGCGGTAGCAGTCAGTCTGTGTCAGGCTGCCGTCCTCCGGGTTAAAACGGAATACGACGATCTGTCCGTAGCCCTGCAGTCTCGCCTGGCATACAACAAAAAGGTATTCTTTCTTCTGATCCCAAATACACTGGTGTGCAAAGGAGATAGCGCCTTCTTTCTTCCCTGCCATGTGCGCAGTGTGGACAATCTCTCCCAGACTTCCGTCCGCATTGCGGCGGATGACATAGACAGCGCCGCCCTGCAGGGCTGCCACTACCATGTACTGGTTGGTGCGGTCCGGTGTGATGAAAACCGGATTCTTGCCGCCGATCTCGATGGTGTTTAAGGCAGATAAGGTTCCGTCTGCCTCGATCTTATAGCTGCTGACCTGTGTATTGTCGCCGTGTACGGAGTAGAGATATTTCTCCTCCAGATCCATCGCCTGATAGGACGGATTCGGCAGCGTCTCTAAGCACTGAATCTCTTTCCATTCGCCGGTTGCCTCCGAAATTTCGTAAACCTTTAAGCCCTTGCCGCGTGCATTTCTCTCGCGGGTGGTACGGCATCCTACGTATGCGTAACTCATGTTTGTTTCCTCCTGACCCTTTTAATGCATTTTATTTTTACCCAAAGAATCCGCGTTCCCTCGAATATGCGGATTCTTTATTTCTTGGTTTGATAAAATTGTAACATGGAGAATTGACAAATGGAAATTCAGGATTTGAATGTAGGGGTATTCCAGAATGGAATGGTGCGGGTGATGGATGAGATCGCGAGAGGGACAGCACAGACCCAGGGATATTCTTCCAGAAAATGCTTGCGCTCTTGGGTCTGCGCCTGTTACCATATTTATTTCCGCTCTATCTTATTGACGTGATAGTACTCTTCTGTAAAGGATATAAAATCCATGATATCCTGGTTCCGATAGCAGGAATCGGAAAGCATCATCCAGACGCGGCGGGAGACAGGTTCCTGTTCTTTGTTGTAGATCGGGATGAGCTGGAAACGGCTGCGGTCAAACGCCCAGTCGGAGCCGAAGAGAAAGCAAATGCCAAGTCCATTTTCTACCATCTCGATCGCGATATCCGAATATGGAACGAAATGAGCGGCATGGAGGGATTCTCCAAAGTGATCCTTCCACCACTGGTTGAGCAGCAGTTTTACCATCGGATTTAAATACGATTCGATGATCGGCAGATGCTCGACATCCTCCAGTGCCGTCCCCATCGGCGCCATGATGTAAAGTTCTTCCTCAAACAGGCAGATTTTCTCTCCAAGAAATGGATAATCGCCACAGACGATCGCGATATCGATCGTTCCGTCGGTAATCTGGCGGATCAGCATATCGCTGGAGTTTGGAAATGTCTTAAACTGAAGGCGGTTGTACGCGTCCACATAACCTTTCAGAAGTTTCGGCATATGGAGTCTTGCAAAGGAGTTCGGGACACCGACGCGCACCAGCTCCTTGACGCCGTGGCGCTCAGAGAAATGTTCACGGATCTCACCGAGGAAATCCAGCATGATCCCCGCTTTTTTGACAAGGTAGCGCCCATCCTCCGTGAAGGTCACGCCCTGGCTGCTCCGTTTCACAACTTCCACGCCCCACTCCTGTTCGATCGTCTTGACGCGCTTCGTCAGGGCGGACTGCGTCACGTACAAATCCTCCGCCGCCTTGCTGATGCTGCGTTTTTCATATAATTTTCTAAGAATCAGCCAGTCTAGTTCCCGCATTTTCTTCCAGTTCTCCTTTATCTCAACATTTTAATTGCATATTGCTTTGTACTTGTTAAATGAATGAAAAAAGCACCCATTTGTGGTAAAATTATTGAACGGATCATTTTTTCGATTCATGGTGCAATTTTTAGGTTAGAGATTGCTTCGTGAATAACTCAGGATGAATTTTATTTTCTATTTTTCCCAGTTTTCGCACCTTCCGCCACATACTCCACAAACTGCGAAAGCGCCGGGGACAGCCGCTTACTCTTCGGATAGAAAAACCAGGTATTCCGTTCCACCGGCGTCCCATCTTTCCAGAAAAGCGAAGTCAGGCACAGGTTGTGTTCATTGGCAAAATGTTCTGGAAGAAAACAAAGTGTATAACCAAACCCTCGTTCTATCATCTGCCATGCCACATCAATATAACCAACTGGCATACCATTCCCGACCGGGGTGCTGAAATTTTCATTCCACCAGCGCTCCAGAATCTCTCTTGTCCGATCATTCGTCTTATACTCGATCCGATCTAACCCCGGCAAATCTTCCATCTTAACTGGTTCTTTTGTTACCAGACAGGCAGCGCTTCGACCGACCCGGATGCGCTCCAGCGCCCCCTCATAATCGCCGCGGATAAATCCGACATCCACCGTCCCGTCAAGCAGCTTGCGAAACAACGCATCGCTCTGATCCGTCACGACCTCAAACTGCACCCTGGGATGTTCTTTCCGGTACTGGAATAAAAGTTCCGAAAGCATGTATTTACTGTATGTATAGGAAGAACCGATCACGATCGTCTCCTCCGTGCTCTTCTGCATTGCCGCCAGCGTCTCCGTCGTCTCCTTCATAAACACCAGATACCGCTCCGCCTGATCGGCAAGGTAGCGTCCCTCCGGTGTAAACGAAAGCCCCTTCGGCGTCCGGTTGACGATCGTCACGCCAAATTCCTCCTCCATCTGCTTGAGCCGCTTGGTCAAAGACGGCTGCGTCATGTAAAACGAATTGGCAACCTTCGTCATATTTGGATTTTTATAAAGTGCCTGTAAAATCTGCCAGTCTGTATCTCTCACGGAACATCCCCCATTTTATAGCTTAAATTGATTCTGTCGTTATTTTTCTTTCTCTTCTGCCGCTTTTGGATACGCTGTTTCTTCCTATGTTATCCTTGTTGAATCCGCATATCTTCAAATACGCGTTCTTCGCCTATACTCCTCTCCTTCTTCGCGACCTTCTTCACGGCCAACCTTCACACCCTGTTCGAATTCCGCTTTTCAAATCAGCTCCTTCTCACGCTTTTCATCGTATTCAAATATACACACTTCTACCACCTCCGCTCGATTCCTCCTAAGAAAATCAGCCAATATATTTTCTGCGATACATTCGGTCACCGCTTTCTCAACAGCTGTGTGTATGTCTCCGTACTTGGCTGTATATCTACAAATTCTGTCAACCAAAAGCATATATTCTTTGCGTAAGTTCCTTTTTTCATAAATCCTCCTTTCTGTCAGGAGAATTTCTTCTGCTTTGTAACACTCCCGTCACCTCACAGTCAGAGCAAAATCCATCGAAAATCTCCTGCTTTTCAATTGTTACTTAATTGGATAAGCATAAGATTTTCTCAGATTCATAATTAGATTGGAATGTAAGATATACTTGAAATGTTTACAAAGAAAAATATATGCTTGATATGATAAATGTAACATATCCGAACCCATGATGCAAGGTATATGGTCCTAAATTGTCCATCCGTTCAAAAGATGGATTTGCCGGATTCGGTCATTGCATCCGCAAAAAAGGAAGCAGGTGAGCAAACCATTTAAGATCCCCTCACCTGCTTTTCTTATACCTTGATGTTGTCTTTGAAGTATTTCTCCCAAGAAATCTTGAACGCTTAATGGGGTCTGACCCCACTAACTTCATTCACTTTTTGGCTGTGTAGCTAAGGATACCGCAATTAATATAATCAATGCAATCGGGAATGCGACAAAAATTGTCTGTAATCCAAATGGAGAACCGGTTGCCTCCCAGATAATACTTAATCCACATCCAACAATCATGGATGAAATACCTCCCGCTTTTGTAGCTTTTTTCCATATAAGCGCTCCAACAACTGCTGGTGTAATTCCCGCTCCATATATTGTATAGGACCAGTACTGAATTGCCAGAATCGATGGGAAGAAAGTCAGAATAACATAAGCGACAATACCCGCAATCAAAATAAACGCACGGCTGACTTTAAGTTCTTCTTTTTCAGTTGCATTCGGATTGATTTTGCTATATAAATCAATACAGAAGTTAGCTGCTGCAGACAATAGGTATGAATCACCTGTGGTAATAGTAAATGCTGCTGCTGCAGAAAGTACAATACCACCTATAATCGTAGGAAGAAGCGTTGCTGCACCGATCAATGCCTGTCCTGCTGCAATACTGGTTCCAAAATACTAATGCCTGATAAACCGTAAAGATGTGAATACCATCCTATCTACAGGTGCAGAACTTCTCAAAAACCCCTTATTTTTATCGGATACATCCACCCGTGTTCTTCACTGGTCTGATCTGAAAGAACTAAAGAAAGTTGATGACGAACTGATTCAATGCATCATCAAACACAATTTTGTAACCTCCGATCTATTCGAAAAATACGACTATAAAACTCTTCTGCCCAGTATCGAACAAACCGAACATGCCTTTATTGAACATTCTAATTACCAGAAGAAGAAAGAACGTCTGATTGTAAAAATTGTTATTGAACACCGATATTTTGGCTGGATCGTAGTGATTCCACAGAAACGTCCCTTTGAAGACGGCGATTGTCAAATACTAGATATTTTAGCAAACGTCCTATCGTTAGAATTAGAGCGAAATAAAATAGGCTTTGCACTCAGTTATCGTGAAAATCTTCTATTTGAACTTATTTCCGGACGCATCCGCAATCAGGAAGAATTTAATTTACGGGCAAAAGGATTTGGCTGGATTCCGGGAGAACACTTCTATACCATGGCTATTGGCTTCCGAGATGCGTACCAATCGGACAATCAAGAACGTTCCATCACTGCTTACAAAAATCATCTTGGTATGATTTATCCAACCTATAAAGCAGTCTGTATCGGCAATATCTTATATCTGCTTCTTGAAACCAAAGATCTGGAATCAGTTGCCAATAACTTGGATAACTTCTTTCAAACTTACCATCTGGCCGCTGGTTGCAGTCACCATTTTTCAAATATTATTGAATTTAGTGCATCTGTAGAACAATCCTTAGAGATTCTACGAATTGGAATGAAACAGAATCCAAGGCAGAATATCTATCGATTTCAGGAATACAATATGCCTTACCTGGTTTCCACTTTGAAAAAATATAGTCAGCCGAACTATTTCTGCCTTCCAGAAATACTCAGATTACAGGCCTATGATCAAGAATTCGGAACCGATTATTTAGATACATTACAAACCTACCTCTTCTTCCGCAATGTAATAACTGCAGCAAATCATCTTCACATTCACAGGAACACTATGAATTACAGAATCCAAAAAATCATTGAAATTACGGGGTTAAAGCTTACCGAAGGCGAGGATTTGTATAAAATATGGCTTAGCTGCCTCATTCTTGGTGTTAATGGGTTCTGCCCCCATTAACTTTGAATCACTTTTTCTTTACCATGCAGCGTTTCTTAAAGAATGAAATACCATGCAAAGAATCTGACCAACGCCCCCACTGTGTATCACACACAGCGAGGGCTTTTTTTGCACTCCAGGAGTTCATTTTATTTCCGTCATAAACTATACACTTCCACCATAAGCCGTATCCCGACTTTCAGACCTTCCTGCTCCGGCTTCAGCTTCTTCCGGTCTCCACCGGGCTTTCTGACTTTATATGCTCTTTTCTCTCCCATAATTATTCGTGCAGCTCCAGCGGCAATCCGTCCGGGTCAAGGCAAAATCAAAATATAAAATTCTAAACTTGAAATTTCCAAGGTAATTTTGCTTGAGTAATTTCACAAAAAGCCGTTTTTCTGAAATTTCTTCCGTTCTTTATTTTCACAATAAGTTGATTTCTTGAAATTTCTATGCTAAAATAGCCTCAAAAATTTCAATTTCCATTTTTCGGAGGAAAAAAACAATTATGACAAACCGAGCAGGAACACTCGTGAGTAATCTGTCAGGCGAAATGGCGTATGAATCCTTTCGGCCAGCTCCGCTTCCACCAAATCCTCCTATTGAGGTATCTGGTGAGCTTCTCACGAAACTTATTGATGCAAACAAGAAAATAGCAACACTTGAAGGGCTTTCCTCCCGTATACCAAACATGGGACTTTTTGTTTCCATGTATGTCCGTAAAGAAGCCCTTCTTTCCTCACAGATTGAAGGTACACAGTGCACCCTTGAGGATATCTTGAATCCTCTGATTGAAGACAACACCAATCGAGATGTTTCCGATGTTGTTAACTATATCCGTGCGACTGAGTTTGCGCTTGAGCGGCTGAAAACACTACCTCTGTGCAATCGTCTAATTAAAGAAACTCATGCAGTTCTTCTGGAAAGCGCGCGAGGACAGGAAAAGAATCCTGGCGAATTCCGGTATTCACAAAACTGGATTGGCGGTCAGGGAAGTACTCTCAAAAACGCTCGATATATTCCGCCAAATCCTGAAGATATGCTAACAGCCATGTCCGACCTTGAAAAATATATCAATAGTGATGATACTCTTGACCCTTTGATTCAAGCCGCATTAATCCACTATCAATTTGAAACCACTCACCCTTTCCTTGATGGTAATGGACGTGTTGGACGACTTCTCATTACGCTCTTCCTAATGGAAAAAGGCATTCTGTCTACTCCCGCACTCTATATTTCTTATTACCTCAAGATGAACCGTATTGAGTACTATGACCGTATGACTCAGGTGCGACGTACTGGTGATTATGAGCAATGGATTTCTTTTTTCCTTCAGGCTTTTGCAGATTCTGCAGAAGATGCGATTCATACAATTGATTATCTTACTGCATTACACGATAAAAGCACAAAATTATTTGATGCTCTCACAAAGAGACAGCGTACCAGCGTTCTTAAAGTGTTTGCCTATTTGGAATCAAATCCTATTATTGATATTCAGAAAACCTCTACAGCTCTTGAAATATCCTATAATACTGTGTCAAAGGTAGTCTCCATTTTGGTCGATGATGGAATCTTGAAGCAAACAGACAAATCTGGAAAGGCGAAGATATATTCTTATACCGAATACCTCGATATTCTCCGTAAGGACACTTAACGCCTTGACTATCACCGCAAAAAGCGCTCCAAACAATGTCTTTTTCTCAATTTCTTTCACAATTTTCACTCTTATTCTACCACAAGATTACTACAAATGTCTTTCTTCCGTCAAGTCGCGCGAAAAAGCGCCTGCACATTTGCACAGGCGCCTTTTTCTAAAATAAATAGGTTGGTGAATAAGTAGTTATTGTATATAAAAATATAATGGATGCATAATTAATAAATGACTACGCTTCTTTCTCTGCTTCCAGCTGTTTTTTCAGTGTTCTCAGCTGTCCGCCATTTAAGACAACTTCAATTTCTTTATCCGTCAATTCTAATTTAGCCCAGAAGGAGAATCCTTTTGTCTTATCGGTAATCTGTACACGGCGTGCTGCAATCTGCTCCCGCAGGTTATCGATATGAAGCTCATCTGTCTGCTCCAGGCGGTCATAATCAGCTCCATCCTCAAACAACATTGGAATTACGCCATGATTTACCAGGTTTCCCTTATGGATACGGGCAATACTCTTGGCAATGACTGCCTTAACACCCAGATACATCGGGTTGATTGCCGCATGCTCACGGGAGGAACCCTGTCCATAGTTTTCACCGCCGATGATAACGCTCTGTCCCATTTCTTTTGCGCGAGCTGCAAATTCCGGATCATATCGATGATAGCAATACTGGGACATCAGCGGAATATTGGAACGCATACTGCTGAACTCAGCACTTGCCGGTGTAATATCATCGGTGGATACATTATCACGGGCTTTTAAGCTGATAGGAGCAACCAGTGTCTCCTGCGGCGGCTCCGGAACCGGAAGAAACTTGATGTTCGGTCCGCGGACAATCTCCACCTTCGCAGCTTCCTCCGGAGACAGCGGCGGAAGAATCATCGAATCATCAATATCGTACTGATCCGGCTCGTGAATTGAATCCAGGATCTTCACATTTTCACCCATAATATCTTCTGCCGTTGCGAAAGTTCCCACAATCGCAGTTGCCGCAGCACTCTCCGGGCTGACAAGGTAAATCTTCGCGGTCGGATTTCCGGCACGTCCCTTGAAATTACGGTTGGAGGTGCGGACTGCCACACCGTCGGTCGCCGGAGTCTGACCGATTGCGCAGCACGGACCACAGGCAATCTCCAGAAGACGGACACCTGCATCCAGAAGCATCTCCACATATCCATCGCGCATCAGCTGACGGTACACCTGCTTGGAAGAAACCGCACAGGTACAGCTTACATCCTCATTCACATGATGTCCCTTAAATACAAGTGCTGCTTTTGCAATATCGGCATAGCTTGCATTGGTACAGCTTCCGATAAATACCTGCTGTACTCTCTTCTTTTCCGCCTGATGCAGCGGCATAACATTGTCCGGCTGGTGCGGACATGCGATCAACGGCTCTAACTCGCTTAAATTGATATCGATCGTCTCGTCGTACTCGGCGTCCTCATCCGGAAGAAGCTCTGTGTATGCTTCCGGACGTCCCTGTGCTGCCAGAAATCTCTTTACCTGTGCATCTGCCGGGAAAATGGAAGTGGTCGCGCCCATTTCCGCACCCATGTTTGCGATAGTCGCACGTGCCGGAATCTCCATCTCGGCAACTGCCGGTCCCACGTACTCATATACATTTCCCAGACCGCCCTTGATGGTCACGCGGCGAAGCATTTCCAGGATAACTTCCTTCGAGTTGCAGCCCGGTCTTAATTTACCGGTCAGGTTGACACGGACGACTCTCGGCATCGTCAGACGCATCGGAACACCCGTCATCGCGGTTGCTATATCCATGCCGCCGACACCGATACACAGCATACCGATCGCGCCGCCATGCGGTGTGTGACTGTCTCCGCCCATCGATACCTTGCCTGGCACACCAAAACGGGATACATGAACGGTATGGCAGATGCCGTTGCCCGGTCTGGACACATACACGCCGAATTTCTTTGCTGCGGACTGCAAATAAATGTGGTCGTCCGGCGTCTTATTATCTACATATAATAAATTGTGATCGAGGTAGCTGACGCTGCACTCCGTGCGGACACGGTCCAGCCCGATCGCCTCGAATGCCAGATAAGTCATAACGGCATTGATATCGTGTGTCAATGTCTGATCCACCTTGATAAAAATTTCTTTGCCCGGCGTCATATCGCCCGATACGAAATGTGACTCAATAATCTTTCTGGTAAGTGATTTCCCCATGTTTTGATTTCCTCCATTTGGTTTGTCATATTCTCTCGGAGTCTTTCCTGCACTCCGCCATCTCTATCAGCCCCGCAGCCTTGACCCGGCTGCCCGTCTGTTTTTTCCGTCCTTATTGTAACGCCTGCCTGCGGGGAAAATCCAATTAAGAAAGGGAATGAAGGTATAACTTTCTGTTATCAGGGCTTTTCCCCGTACTCCTCCCTACTCAATTCTTCGCTTCCATTTACGCCTCCTTATTTTCGCTCATTTTTCGTATATCTACAAAATTATATTATATCTTTTAGGTGTCATTAAAAATTATTTTATTTTATTATGTAATTTTATGTATCTTTTTGTATTTTTCTGACTGTTTTATGTTAGAATCCAGCCATGTTTGGGAGGACAATTTGTATTAGGGAGGAAATTCGAATGAGAAAAATTAAAATGATGACCAGTGCAGTGCTTCTTTCTTTATCCCTGGCTTTTTCTTTAACAGCTTGTGGAACAAAGTCTGAACCGGCAGCCGATACAACAGCGGCTGAAGCCGAAGTAACCGAGACAGAAGGCGAAGCAGAGACTGCCGAAGAAGCGGCGAATGACGAAGAAGAGAAAGTCAAAGTCGGCGTTTCATGGAATGCAGACGAAATCGACGAAGATGCACAGTTATATATAGATGCCGTTACCAAAGCTGGCGGCGAAGCAATTTATCTTCCTCAGATCAAAACCGAGGATGACGCGAAAAATGCTCTGGCAGAAATCGATGCTCTGGTTATGACCGGCGGCGAAGATATTGATCCGAGCTACTACGGCGAAGAGCCAAACGAAAAATTAGAGACTGTAAACGAAGTCAGAGATACTTCTGATTCTCTTTTAATCAAGGCAGCTCTCGATGAGGATATCCCGATGCTCTGCACCTGCCGTGGCATGCAGTTCTTAAACGTATTAAGCGGCGGTACCTTATATCAGGATCTTCCGACTCAGAATCCGTCCGATATCGAACATCGCGATCCGGACCGTAAGGTATTCGCAAAACATGAGATTACCGTAGACAAAGATAACATCGTTGCTGCCGCATTTGGCGGAGAAGGCACCTACACTGTAAACTCCTGGCATCATCAGGCAGTCGATCAGTTAGGTGACAACCTGAAAGTCGTTGCTACTGCTCCAGATGGAATCATCGAAGCAATCGTCAGAGAAGATAAAGACTACGTGATGGGCTTACAGTTCCATCCGGAAGCTATGATCGCTGAAGGTGATGACAGTTTTCTTGCTTTCTACACCAACCTGATCGATCAGGCAAAAGAGGCAGAATAATCACATTTCTCCCAGACAAAACAATATTTTTGATGTTTTAATAACCTCCAGGCGGATGAATCAATCTTTCCGCCCGGAGGTTTTTTGTCCAAGACGCTCTTTTTTATAAAGAAGAATGTGCCTTGGCACATTCTCGCGCCGAGCGTGGTCGCTTGCGACAAACTACATCTTCGCGCGAGTGCGCATCATTGGCACGTTAGTGCCTTTTTGTGTAATAGGGGATTCCAAGGAATTTCCTATTACATAAAAAAGCAGAAGCCCCACGCTCCCGCATGAGACTTCCACCCTACTTTGAATCATTGAATCTTAATTAAATTGTCTCTACTCCCAGCCAATCACATCCCAGACGTCGCTGGTTTCCAGCCCCAGCCGCCATCCGGCTACGCCTGCCAGGTCGTATTTCTTGATTAAATCCATCTTGAGTCCCAGAGACCTTGTCTCCTCCATCCAGAGCTGCTGTTCGCCGTTCTGGCTGTCCAGCCTGCCGTAATACTGACCAGCCGAATCATCCCAGGTCAGATCCATGCCGCTCTCCGACACCCATTTTGTCGCCTCGGAGATTCCCATCGCACGGGAGGACGCATTGTCGCCGCTTCCCGTCCAGAGCCTTGTGTAGAACGGAACTGCGTTGATTACCTTTTCCTTCGGAACCAAGAAAAGCATATCTTTAATGCCGTTTTCGACATATCCGATCGAAGAAACAGAACCGGCTTCACCGCCTGCATAGTGCTCATCATAACCCATGATAATCACATAATCTGCGACGTTGCCCTGCTCTTTCTGGTTATAGAAACGGTTATATACCGCCGGAACATAGTTATCGACCGACAGCACCAGCCCTTTCTTGCGGCAGGAAACCGACAGCTCGCGGATAAACTCAATGTAATGGACGCCCGCCGCCGTCTTCAAACTCTCAAAATCCAGATTGATACCGTCAAATCCATAACGGTCCGCCTCTGTCATCATATTTTCAATCAGTTTTTCGCGCACAGACGTCCTGGAAAGAAGCACCTCCGCCTGCACGTTCTTGCTGCATTCGCGGCTGAAATTGTCGAGTACCGCCCAGACCTGCAGACCTTTTTCATGCGCCCGATCCACATAGGACTTATCTGCCAGAGATTCATACGCGCCGCTGTTGCTGCTAAGCGTAAACCACGTCGGCGCGATGACATTGACACCTTTCGTCTTTGCAATCAGAGAATCCATCGCCTGGTTTGCCGCCGCGATCGTTACCTGATGCCAGACCATCACAATCTTCTGATCCAGTGAAATATTCTGGTAGACCGGAGCAGTAAAATCACTCTTTAACGTCTCCTCATGCAGATTTTTCATCTTCCACTTGTGCATATATCCAATATGACCGTCCGGTGTCATGACTCTCGCCCAGTTGTCATACTGTTCCAGCACCGTCACTGTCCCGCCGCGCTTTATCTCAGTCACAATCGGGCTTTTCAAGCCGCCTCTTAAGCGGATCTTGGCGCTCCACGCCGCATCTGCCACCGTAACCGGATCCCAGTTATTTTCCACGAAAACCCGCTTCTGTGCCTCACCATCATACGCCTGCAGACGCACATCGGTGTATTGCTGAATCAGAGCCAGTGAAAGATAAACTGCATCGCCATCCCGGTAAAGGATCTTTTTTCCGTCCTCATCCACTGTCGTCTCGTCGCTTTTCACGATCTCCTCCGGCAAGGCGTACACCAGTATTTCCTCATTGGCATCCCAGTAAAAACGTTCATTTAAGTTCGCATCTACCCACGCAGCCGGCAGATATGTCTGACCGTCCACGTAGACCCCGCTCTCCTCCTGACGTTCATAGTTCAGATACAGCGCCACCCGGTCGCTGCCGCCCGCCGCGTACAGAGCATCCAGATCCGCCCTCTCCCGGCTTGGCATATATTTGACCGCTGCAATCACGCCAACGGCTGCCACGATTAAAAACAGCACAAACCCGAAAATCCGTCCCAGACAGCCCGAACGTGCTTTCCTTGATCTTCCTCTTTCCATGTTTTCCTCCGGTGTATGTTAAGGTAATACCATAAGCACTAAGCTCGAAAATACCTCGCTAAGTGCCCTTATTATATCACACCAGCTCCATGGAATGTTGACTTTTTTCTTAACTCCTCTTTCATTTTCCCTGTAATAGGTTACTGTTTACGCATACGTGTCCAGTAACTGTAATAGCACCATCTAAACAGTTCTCACCATTTTCTCCGAAAGAAAAATCCGGCGGACTGTCCAGATACGGACAAAACGGCACCTCTCTTATCACCGGTTGTAAACCCGGTCAAAATGTATCTCTGTCAGCACTCCTGTCTCCGCTCCGACGTAATCAGCCATATAAAACGAGCCGTCCTCCCGGAACTCACACAGCTTCCTGTACTCTTCTGGTCTGCACTCCCTCCCATCAATTAAAATCTGGATTCCTTTGCTTTTATATCGCTGTAATCCCTCGACAAATATTCTCTGCTGTTCCCTACGCCTCCTCTCTGCCTCTTCTTTTTTACTTTTTCTCACTACCATTCCACACCTTCTCCATTCCGCGAAAACAGCCCCTTTTAACTTTTGACCTTTCGGAGATAATCGGTAATTTATAACCCCAGGTCTGCCTCGCTTATCGTAGGAATTTTCCAAAAAAAGTCATGGACTCTCCCGTAACCATCAATGCGTTCTTCTGCAGTGGGATTCGCCGGATCCGGATATCCAGATATTGCTCTGCCATTTTTACAGCTTCCTCTTCTCCAAATGAGACGAAATACTCACACCATTTTTTCCATTTTTGCTTTTCTGCTGCCAATGCCGCAAAATCTGCCAGCTGCCATCCGCTGACCGAACCGACCAGAAAACAGCGGCTGCATCGAAAAAAGGCATCCTGATTCTTCTGTGTCAAGGCTCCGAAGTCAATCACCATCGCCTCCATCCCCCTTTCCGAACAATCGTACCATTCTGCACGTTCAGCCTTTTGATAGAAAAAAATTCCCCTAATTTCAAACGGCTGTCCTGCCCCGTCTATAACCGGTTTTTCCCTTCTTTTTCCCGTCCGGAATATCTTTTCAAGCTGTGCAAATGAGCCGCTCTCATTTTGTTCCAGAACCGCCGTTCGCCGGCACAGAACCCCGGACAGATATGCTGCCGTCATAAGCGAAAAGTGTGTCACCCCAACCGATGGTCCGCTCCCGGCTATCCCGATACATTCCAGGCGTTCTGTCCCGGCCTGCTTTGTGTCTGGCACTGGTTTTTGCCTGAATTTTCGCCCCACTTTTGAGCCTTCGCCCCGTTTTCCGATTCTAATCTGTATTTCCTCCTATTTCCACTGCCACGGGAATCCACCCATAAAGCGCTCCCACCTTCGCCGGATGTTCCGCCAGAGTCCCCCTTCTTTTGCTGCCTGTCTGGTCCCCCGTCCTTTTTTGAGAGCTGCCTCCCGGAAAATCCTTTCAAAAAATTCTGTCTCCTCCGCTGCCTCATTTTCCTGCCCCCGCCTTCCGCCTGCATCGAACGGCGGGGTTAAAAACGGAAGCCGCAGATACCTAAGATGCCGGACCTCCTCCGGAAGATAATCCCGCCCGCATTTTCTGTGATTTAATAAAATCTGGAGTCCCTCTTCTCCTCCCAAAAACCGGATCGCCCGCAGAGAATCTTCTTTCTCCCACGGCTGCAATCCACAGACGAAAAGAATCAAATCATACTCCCCCTCCAGAACCGTCTGGAGCTCGGTTCCGCAGTCATCTAAAATCACTTCAAACACCGGCTGTTCCAGCTGCACCACATCGCTGTATCTAGGTTTCAACGCCAGACCGTCCATGTAATAAATTCCATGTTCATCCGGCACCAGCCCATACCAGGATGCCAGCCTGCGGACTGCCCCCGTGTCATTCTGCTCCCTGTAAAGGCAGGAAACTCCTTTCTGCCGCAGATATCGGACCGCGCCAAGTGCGGTATGTGTAACCCCGATTCCGCTCCGGCTGCCTGCTGCGGCAATCCTGAGAAGTGGTATATGACGTTCTGCAAATATGCGCGCCTCCAGTTTTTCCAATGCCTCTAACACTTCCCGGACACTCTGGCAGCGCTCTTTTTTCTCTATTCTGAGACATCGCCCCATAAGAATGTACAGATCTCCCCGACAGCTTCCCTGTCCTGCTTTTATCTCCCCCTCTGGGGCATGCCCTGTCCCCATATAGTACAGGAGGGCGCCAATGGCATAGATGTCGGTCCTCTCATCCAGAGTCCCTCCCTCGTACTGTTCGGGGGCTGCAAAGCCTTTTGTTCCATAGCAAACAGATCGTTCCTGGCTCAAAGACGCCAGTGCCGCCTGATCAAAATCAATCAATTTTAATTGTTCCCGGCAGATTAGAAGATTCCCGGGGTGGAGATCTAAATATAAGATTGGATTTGGTTTGAATGAATGCAGATAATTCATGATCCGGCAAAGCTCAATTCCCAGACGGATAAGCTCTCCCGTTTGCAGACTGCCCGTTCTCTCAATTCGGGCATACAACGACTCACCGTACAGATATTCCTCGATGAGATAATAATAATTTTCGTCAATTTCCAGATCGTAGATGATCGGGATTCCCGGATGGCGCAGCCGCTTCAAAAGCGCTGCTTCCTGAATGAAACCGCTCTCTGTCCGCCTGACACGCTTAATCGCTCTCTCTTCATCAAGCCCCAGATGCCTGGCTAAAAAAACAGTTCCGCTCCGACCGCGTCCGATCACACGTTCCAGCTGGTATTTTCCAAATAGAACGGCTGCTTCCGTACCGCGCCTCCTTTCGGTCTATACCACCTCTCAAGATTCATTGTATACGATCCCCTCACTTCCCGCAACCGTTTTTAGAAAGATTTTATGCTTTTTTTTCATATTCAAATTGCCAAGTGATTATATTATATAGTATGATGAATACCAAGGTTCCAAAGTCCAAAACATGAGTAAGCAGCCTTTTTCCGCAGAAAAATGAGCGGCTTACGAATGTCTTGCAAAATTGCGGAAGTGCGAAGCACGAAGCATTCGGTATCTTAACCACCCAAAAGACAAGGAAGTGAAAAATCCATGAAAATAGAACGCATCAACGAAAACCAGATCCGCTGCACCCTGACAAGCAGCGATCTGAGCGCCCGCAACTTAAATCTGGGCGAACTCGCCTATGGCACGGAAAAGGCGAAAAAACTGTTCCATGAAATGATCCAGAAGGCATCGAATGAAGTCGGCTTCGAGGCGGACGATATTCCTCTGATGGTGGAAGCAATTCCGCTCTCCAGTGAGAGCATCATGCTGATCATTACCAAGATCGAGGACCCGGAAGAGCTGGACACCCGCTTTTCACGCTTTTCCCCGGGAAACGAGGACGAGCCTCTGACAGCGCTTGCCAACGAGCTTTTAGAGGGCGCGGACGGGCTTTTAAGCCTATTTACTGACAATGGCAAAAATACCGCCGCAAGCCCGCTGACCGGTTCGGACGCGCCTTCCACTGAAAATGCAGAGCCAGGTTCCAAACTGCCGGCAGCGCGTATTTTTACTTTCGGCTCCCTCGACGAGGTCTGCCGGGCAGCGCGCATCGCAGCTCCAGTCTGCGAAACACCGAACACGCTTTATAAACACCCGTCCGATGGTCGTTACTACCTTGTTGTCCGCCAGACAGCCGACAGCACCGACGCATTCAACCGCCTGTGCAATCTCCTGTCCGAGTACAGCGAACCATTAAAGACTGCCGCTGCCCCGAATGCATTTGAGGCATACTATGAGGAGCATTATGAGACGATCGTCCGGGAGCACGCGCTCTCAACGCTCTCGACCCTGTAGGAATACTGACTTCCAGAAAAATCGGTTTTTTCCATTGCTTTTATTTTAGAACATGAAAACCATCAATTTCTCCTTGAATATTTCGCATTTTTAGTATAAAATATAGCCAAACGCATAAATATAAAAGGAGGATTTTATCATGGCATTTGTAATTACTGATTCTTGTGTAAGTTGTGGTTCCTGTGCTGGCGAATGTCCAGTTGGAGCAATCTCTCAGGGAGATGGCAAATACGATATCGACGCTAACAGCTGCATCGACTGCGGTACATGTGCAGGCGTATGTCCGACCGGCGCTATTGAGCAGGGCTAATTAAACACAAACAAAAACGAAATATCTACATAAAAAAGCCTGTCGTTTCCGACAGGTTTTTTTATGCCCTTTTGCAGAACTTATCACATCTTATTCCCATTCCGTCCAAATTTCTTTTTCTTTACACGGGACCGGAAAAATGGAAACCGCCCTGGCGCAGCCGCCGCTGCTTCCGCTCGCCCCTGGTTTTCCCGCTGATACGCGCGGATGACCTCGTCGAGGCGCTTGAAGCGCTCTTCCTCCCGCTCATCAGAGACCCTCATCAGGTATTCCAGCTCCTTCATCAATTTATCATGCACCAGATAGCTGACATCCTGGCTCAGTTTTTCGCTGTTTTCCTCGATCGCACGCCCGATGACCTGGTTCATGATCTCCTGAAACTGGCGCATCTTCTCCCCCGCCAGAGGCTGGGAAACCTCTGCCTGCGGCAGTTCTGTTTCCTTGTTTTCTACCTCTGTATTTTTTTTCATTTCCATATTTTCCTGCCTGCTCATGTTACGCTCTCCTGTTCCCGTTTCCCGGAAAACCGCCTGTGCCTGCGCTTCCAAAAGCGCTTCCGGTTCTGTTTTCTGATTTTCTTCCACTTTTCCGAGGATTCCCCGTATGGCTTTCAACTGGTACCCCTGTTCCTTCAACTGCTTGATCTGACGGAACAGCTGGATATGAAACTCCGTATAGTACCGATGCCCCAGTTCATTTCTCGGAATCGGAAGCCCCAGCTCGTCCTCCCAGTACCGGAGCACGTGAGCCTCCACCTGCACCTGTCTGGAAGCATCCGAAATCAGGTAATGCTTGTTCTTATTCATTCTGCTTGTCCTCCCCGGTACCTTACTACTACTATATGCGGGGTTCAAACTAAATATGAATAGCATTTACATAAAAAACAAGTTCCGGAACTCCTTCACCATCGATCGGAACGATTACCATATCGTAGCTAAATGCCAGCTCGCTGACGGTAGAAGGCGAATGAATGACATAAATAAAAAGAGGGGATTAAATTTCCCCTCTCCATTCTACAGCTTCTTCTCAAAGCACCAGTAATCATGCCCCTGCAGCACATACTCACCGACCTTCTCAAAGGCCAGCTTCGCGTACGACCGCAGCGCTTTCACATTATCCTTCGCCACCAGCATATGGGCACTCTTGCAGCCGCGTATTCTAAGTTCCTCCATCGCGCCTGCCAGAAGCTCGCGTGCGATGCCTCGGTTCTGGTACTTCTCCGCCACACCCAGTCTGGAAATTTCTGCCGACGGCTGCAGCTCCTTTGACCAGCACGGAATTGACTCTACCTCCGGATCATCATCGATCGAAACCACCCCCGCGATCTCTCCTGACGCATCATCCCGGATGCAGAACAGCGAATTTCTTGAAACATCCGACTGCAGCTCCGGCTCCCCCGGATAGGCATCCGTCCACGCGCAGAACTCCGTTCCCGCTAACGCGCGATAAAAATGGCGAACTGTATCTAAATCCGCCACATCTGATTTCTGTATTAATTCAAGCATCTTCCATTCCTTTTCTCCAGTCCCGTCCCCCAGCGACCCTATTTCGCCAAATTCGCAAACTTCGTCAGCTCCGGTCTCCACATCAGCTGCACCGTTCCTATCGGACCATTACGCTGTTTGGCAATGATTACCTCCGCGATATTCGGCGTATCCGTATCCTTGTTGTAATAATCATCACGGTACAAAAACATAACCACATCGGCATCCTGCTCAATCGCACCAGACTCACGCAGATCCGAAAGCATCGGGCGGTGGTCCGGACGTGTCTCGCAGGCACGGGAAAGCTGCGACAGGGAGATAACCGGCGCATTCAGCTCTCGCGCCAGCGCCTTTAGTGAACGGGAAATCTCCGAGATCTCCTGCTGGCGGTTCTCTCCGCTCTTTCCGCTGCCGCTCATCAGCTGTAAATAGTCGATGATGACAAGGCTTAAACCGTACTCCAGCTTCACCTTGCGGCATTTCGAGCGCAGCTCCGAGATCGAGATACCCGGCGTATCATCGATGATCAGCTTGGAACTTCCGATCGTGCCGATGCCTTCCACAACGGCATCCCAGTCGGAATCCGTCAGCGTACCGGTACGCAGCTTCTGGGAATCGACATTCGACTCCATCGACAGCATACGGTTGACCAGCTGTTCCTTCGACATTTCCAGGCTGAATACCATGCACGGAAGCCCTTTTTTGACCGCCACATGCTCGACGACATTCAGAACAAACGCCGTCTTACCCATCGAGGGACGCGCCGCAATCAAAATAAAATCGGACGGCTGGAATCCCGACGTCCGGTAATCCAGATCGATAAATCCGGTCGGAATACCCGTGACGGTGCTGTTGCTCTTCGACGCCGCCTCAATCTTTTCCAGAACATTCAACGCCACCTGCCGGATCGGCACAAACTCTCCGCCTCCGCGGCTCTGGAGCAGGTCAAACACCGATTTCTCCGTGTGCGCCAGAATATCCTCCAGCTTGTCCCTTCCGCCGTAACAGAGGTTTTCAATCTCCTCATTCACTTTTATCAAACGGCGCAAGACTGCCTTTTCCCGCACGATATTGGCATACGATTTGACATTGACCGAGGTCGGCACAGATGTCATGATATCCCGGACAAAGTCCAGGCTGCTGACCTCCGGCGGAACATCTTTTTCGCGCAGCCGATTTTGAAGCGTCACCAGATCGACCGGCTTTCCTTCATTGAAAAGCTCGACCATCGACTCAAACATGACGCCGTACTGGTGCTGGTAAAAATCGGCGCCTGTGATAATCTCAGACGCCGCGATAATTGCTTCCCGATCCATAAGCATGGATCCGATGACTGACTGTTCCGCCTCTACACTGTGCGGGAGAACCCGCTTTATCAGGGCTTCATCCATGATTCAGTCCTCCATATTAAGCTTCTACAACCTTTACTGCCAGTTTTCCGGTTACTTCTTTGTGAAGCTTGATCGGAACTTCGTGTGTGCCAAAGGTCTTAATCGGCTCCGGCAGAACCAGTTTCTTCTTGTCAATATCCAGATTTAACTGATCTTTGATCGCCTTTGCAATCTCCTTGGAAGAAACAGAGCCGAATGCTTTTCCGCCCTCGCCTGCCTTGATGGACAGGGTGATGGACTTATCCTCCAGATGTTTTGCCAGATCCTTCGCTGCTGCCAGGTGCTCTGCCGCGATCTTCGCCTCATTTGCCTTCTGCAGCTTCAGATCATTTAAGTTCTTCGGTGTTGCCTCGATTCCCAGTTTCTTTGTCAGAATAAAGTTGCGTCCATAGCCATCGCTTACCTTTACAATCTGACCTTTTTTGCCAAGTGCCTTTACATCCTCTAATAATACAACTTCCATCGTTATATTTCTCCTTTCTCCATCATATCCGTAATGAGATCTTTTAATTTTTCTCTGGCTTCATCGATCGTCACACCCTTAAGCTGTGCGCCCGCAATCGTGCGGTGTCCGCCGCCGCCTAAGCGCTCCATAATAATCTGCACGTTGATCTCATCGATCGAACGCGCGCTGAAATAGATCGTGTCGCCCATCTGCGTCAGGATAAATGACGCCTTGATGCCTACAATATCCAGCAGCTCATTTGCCGCCTGTGCGCCAACCACGGTAGGACTTTCAAGTCCTTCGGACGGACACACGGAAATCGCAAATGCGCCGTGATAAATCTCTGCTTTCTGGATCGCCTCAGCTCTCGCCCGGTAGTCCTCCAGCCGGTCGCGGAACAGCTTTCTCACACGCACGACATCCGCGCCGTTTCTACGCAGGAACGCCGCCGCCTCGAAGGTGCGGACACCTGCCTGGTTCATGAAATTGTTTGTGTCAATCACGATACCGGCGTACATCGCATCCGCCTCCGCCGGCTTGATCTTGATGCCGTCGTCGCCGATGTACTGCAATACCTCGGCTACCATCTCACACGCCGAAGACGCATACGGCTCGACATAAGATAACACTGCATTATCAATGATCTCGCTGCTCTGGCGGTGATGGTCAAGCACCACGATCGTTTTGATCTGCTTGAGCAATTCCGGTGCCTCCGTGATACTCGGGCGGTTGACATCAACCACAACTAGCATCGTGTTGGAATCCGCCCACTCTGCCGCTTCCTCGCCGGTTAAGAACAGATCCTCCGGGTAATCAGAGCTGTTTTCAAACCGCGCCATCATCGGTTTCACGGAAGAATTGACCCCATTGATGACGATCCGCGCCTTTTTATTAAAAGAGGTCGCAATCCGCCAGATACCAATCGCCGCGCCAAAGGAATCCGTATCGCCGATCTTGTGTCCCATGATCAGCATCTTATCCTTCGTATCCATCAGCTCGCGCATCGCATGCGCTTTGACACGTGCCTTGACACGGGTCGTTTTTTCCAGCTGCTGCGATTTGCCGCCGTAGTAGCGGATCTTCGTGCCATCCTTGACGACCGCCTGATCGCCGCCGCGTCCCAGCGCCATATCAATCGCCGTTCTCGCATACTCATAGTTGCGGATGTAGCTGTCGCCGTTCATACCCATACCGATACTCAGCGTGACAGCCATATCATTTCCGATATTAACCGTCTTGACATCCTCCAGGATCGAAAAGCGGCTCTCCTGAATCTCTTTCGTGTACTGCTGCTTGATCACAAACAGATACTTGTCATTTTCCAGCTTCTTGACGATACCTTCCATCGCCATAAAATACTTCGTAATTTTCCGGTCAATCAGGGCAACCAGCAGGGAACGGCGTACCTCCTCGACACTCTCCAGCGCCTCGTCGTAGTTGTCGAGATAAATAAGTCCCGCCACCAGACGCTGGTTGTTGATCTGCTGCTTGCAGCGCAGAATCTCCGTCTCATCGCAGAGATACAGCACTAAAAGCATCTCGCCGCTGTCCTCGTCCACCGCGCCAAGCTTCATACCTTCCGTCTCGCTCAGCGCCACCTGCTGGATATCGATCCGGTAAAATCTGCCGTCAAACGAAGAATGAACGCTCGTTTTTTCGTCCATCTCATCCAAAAATTCCCGCGTCAGTTCCGGAAAGACCGCCGCGATATTCTTACGGCAGTTTTTATCTTCCCCGACGATCTCCGAAAAGGAGTGGTTCAACCAGAGGAAATGTCCCTCTGTGTCCGCGATGGCATACGGCACCGCCATCTCATAGAGGAGCTGTTTCTGCACCCACGCATACTCCGCCGAAAACTCCACCAGTCCGCCCATCAGACGTTTTCTCCGGTATATGAACAGCCAGAGTGCCACCAGCACATATATAACCGTAAATCCGGACATCACAAGACCGGCAGCCGGGCTCACAATCCCAACTGCCAGGTTCGCCGCCAACAGGAATACCGACAGTATGATCGGCCACTGCAGATACGTCCGCAGCTGACCTCGTATTTTCATATTTTCTTTCATCTCATTCTCCCGTGCATACAATGTTGCTGTCCATGTGCCGGTTTTCAAAATACCTGCCATGAGCAGTAACGATAAAGCAACCAAAATGACTTGATGCCCCTTATTATAGCATAGTGAGGGGGATTCGTCCAGACAATCCCCCATTGACAAACCAGAGCCGCCGTGCTAGTTATTGTGCACGCATACGTGCCCAGTAACGGAATTTGCCGTGGCTTCGCATTTAAATACGGCAAATTCCTGCTGCCACCACGTTTTCTTACGGCACTTTCGGTTCCAAAAGTGCCTACCCGCGAACAATAACGTGCTAGTTGCTATTCACGCATACGTGTACAGTAACCTGCGCTCGTATATCTTTTACGAAATGCTTTATATGCTTTAGTCTCGGCTATAAAGTTGGTCGAGCTAGTAATAAGACACAAAAATAACCGCCCCGGTCCTGCAAACTTGAGCGGTTATTTTTAACTTATCATTTAAGGGTCCAACCGTCTATCGGTGAGATCCTTTATATATAGATAACATAACTACAAAAAATTTCAATCATCTTCTTTGCATCTGTTATCTTAGATATCCTCATATCGACTGCATGAAACTATAAATGCCACTCTTCTTTTACTTCACCGCCTGGCAAATCAACTCCACGCACTTCTCAATTCCCAAATCTCCACTGTTCAGCATCAGATCATAGTTTTCTCTGTCGCCCCAGCGCTGATTCGTATAGTTTTCATAATAGATCCGGCGGCGTTTGTCGGTCTGGTGCATAAATTCATCAATATGCTCTTCCAGATCCCCGTACTCATCAATCGCGCGGCGAAGCCGGATATCACGATCCGCATAAACAAAGACACGCAGTACATCCGGACGGCTTTTCAGAATATAATCGGCACATCTGCCGATGAATACGCAGCTTCCGCGCTTTGCCGCCTCCTCGATCGCCTTCTTCTGCGCCACATAGATCTGCTCTGTCAATGGCAGTTCACTGAGCTTCGGCTCCTTCGGATAGGAAAGTCCATACAAAGTTCCCATCGCGAAATTGTAAAGCAGGCTATTTGTCAGGCGCTGCTCACGATCCGCAATAATTTCCGCCGGAAAACCGATCTCCTTCGCAGCAGCATCGATCAATTCCTTATCATAAAATTCCATTCCCAGTTTTTTTGCCGCTGTCAGACCAATCTGACGACCTCCGCTTCCATATTCACGACTGATAGTGATAATCTTTTTTTCCATACAACTGCCTCCTCCCTGTTCCTCCGGGGACTCCCTCTTTTTCTGTCTTTAGTATAACATATGCCTCAAAATTGTTCAAGTTTAGTCGCACACCCTTCTTATTTTTCTGTATTTTATTCCATATATGTAATTATTTCTGTTTTCTCTTGCTTTTATTTTTCTCTTTTCTTCTTACTTTCTATGAAATTCCAACTAACTTCTTCGTTTCATTCACAAAAAAGATGGGTGAAAGCATTTTATGTATTCCACTTTCACCCATCTGGTCTTCATTTTAAATTATCATTTTATCTAAACTGTCGTTTTTACAGCCAAACGCTTTTTAGTCTCCTAACCGGTAAATTTCCCGGCGCAGCTTCGGTCCGATCAAAGCTGTGAAAATGATTTTGACTGCATCGCCCGGCAGATACGGGATAACGCCCACACCCAGTCCGGCTACAAAGGTCATGTTAAGCTGACCTGCCAGCCATACCGTTCCGAAAATATAGCAAATTGCCAGTCCCAATACCATGCCTACGATATGCAGGGCTACTTTGCCCGGAAAATGATCCACGAAAAATCCAACAATCAGCGCCATCAGGATAAATCCGACGAGATAGCCGCCGGTCGGTCCTGCCAGCTTACCGACTCCTGCTGTAAATCCGGAAAATACCGGAACGCCCACCATGCCAAGCAGCATATAAATCAGGTAACTCACCGTGCAGGCTTTCATTCCCAGCACATATGCCGCCAAATAAATAGCAAGATTTGTAAAGGAAATCGGAACCGGGCTGAATGGAAGCGGAATCGAGAGCGGTCCCAGAATACAGGTTACCGCCGTCATCACGCCAATCAGCGCCATCCGTTTGGTTGTAAAGTAAGGTCTGTGCTCCGCTTCTGCAGAAAGTATTTTACTCATGATATGAATACTCCTTTTTTTATAATGTGAAACCCATCGCCGCCAGCATCTCCTGGTCCTCGCTGATGCGATTTCCGGAAGTTGTCAGCATATCTCCGGTGATGGCTGCATTCGCGCCGGAGCGGAATGCCCGTTCGCCGGAATGTTCCATTGAATTTCGTCCTGCTGCCAGACGGACCATCGCAGTCGGATTGATATAGCGGAAAATAGCAATCGTCCGCAGGATCTCATCCTCCGAAAGCGCTGCCTGATGTTCCAGCGGCGTGCCCGGAATCGGACGCAGGATATTGATCGGAATTGACTTGATCCCGAGCTCGCTCAGCGTGATCGCCATGTCGATCCGGTCTTCCCAGGTTTCTCCCATGCCGATGATGCCGCCGGAACAGACGGAAAGTCCTGCCGCCTGCGCGCGCCGGATGACCTCCAGCTTGTCCTCAAATGTATGTGTGGTACAGATATTCGGGAAATTTCTCCGGGAAGTCTCAATATTAGCATGATACCGTCCCACGCCCGCCTCTTTCAAACGGTTGAAATCTTCCTGTGACAGAAGTCCGTGGGAGGCGCAGAGCTCTACCTTGCATTCCTTCTTCATAGCGCGGTATGCCCGAAGCGCCTTCTCCATCTCCGCTCCCGTCAGCGCACGTCCCGCCGTCACGATGGAGTACCGATGTACCTTCTTCGCCTCATGACGCTTGCAGTCCTCCAGAATCTCCTCTGGCTCCAGAAATGGATATTCTTCCACCTTCGCATGATGACAGGCTGACTGCGCGCAAAACTTGCAGTCCTCGCCGCAGCGTCCGCTTCGTCCATTAATGATAGAACACAGATCCACATGGTTGCCGCAGAGCTCCTTTCGGATTTTATCAGCTCCCGCACAGAGCTCATCCAGATCCTCACTCAATAAAAAGCTTAAATCCTCGCCCCGTTTCAGACGGCGTCCTTTTATAATATCTTCTGCCAGTTGTAAACTCATATCTTCTACTCCTTATCAAAATCAAAACACTTTTTCTTTAGTTATCCTTCGGTCAAACTCAAAAATATCCCATTTTTCTCATTTAGCTAACTTTCGCTATTATAAACCGTTGATTTTTAAATGTCAACATGTTAGATTGATATAGTTTACATTCTGACATCTGCGAAATCAAAAAACTGCTTCACGCGAGTGCGCATCCTCGCGGAGCGTTTTTTCATAGGACGCAATTTCCTATGAAAAAAGCTGCTGTCCGACAGGCATTTCCATCGTCCAGCAGCTTTATCCGCCTTTATTTCTAAGTTTCTAATTATTTACGTTCCGTTCATTTCTCCGCCCAAATTTCCTATCTGACCGGCTCCAGTGCCCCCATGCTCCGTTTCAAAATTCCCTTCATATAGGCAATCAAAATCCCATAATTGGTCATCGGGATCTCCTGATCGGCAGCGCTGCGAAGACGGCTCTTCATCTCCCGCGCATTCAGCATACAGCCGCCGCAATGAACGATCAGCTTATAACCGGACACATCCTCTGGAAATTCCGTCCCCGATGTAAAATGAAACTCCGGCGCTTTTCCCGTGTACTGGCGGATCCAGTCCGGCAACTTCTCCGTGCCGATGTCTCCGCACTGGCGATGATGCGTACAGCCCTCAGAAATAAGAATCGGATCTCCGTCCTGTATCATTTCCAGCGCTTTGGCGCCCTCCGCTGCCTGTTTCAGATCCCCCTTATACCGCGCAAACAAAATGGAAAAGGAAGTCAGACGCACCTGCGGCGGCGTCAGCCGGTCTACCAACGGAAATACCTGGCTGTCCGTGATTACCAATGCCGGAGCTTCTTTCAATTTTGCAAACGTCTCCGAAAGTTCACTTTCCCGGCAGACAAACGGCATCGCACCGATGTCCAGCAGATCCCGGATGACCTGCTGCTGCGGCAGAATCAGCCGCCCCTTCGGCGCCGCCTTGTCAATCGGAACAACCAGAATTACCGTATCAAACGGTTTTACTAGATCAGCAGCCAGCCGTTTTTCATCCGTCTCCTGTGACGTAAGACGTGCCATTTGCTCTTTTAACTGCTGGATTCCTTCTCTCGTCCGGGCACTCACATAGGCGGTATGTTCCACAACCGGTTCCTGTTCCGATTTTCCCGTCAGCAAATCCATCTTATTGTAAACCACCAGATACGGGATTTCCTTCTTCTCAAACAGTCGGATCATCTCTTCTTCCCAGCTGCTGATTCCTTCCACCGCATCCACCACCAGGACTGCCAGATCCGCCTTATTTAAGACTTGACGAGTCTTGCCAACTCTCTTTAAGCCCAGCTCGCCCTCATCGTCGATTCCAGGCGTGTCGATGATAACCACCGGACCGAGCGGCAAAAGCTCCATCGATTTATAGACCGGATCGGTCGTCGTTCCCCGGATGTCCGACACGATCGCCAGCTCCTGCCCGGTCACCGCATTGACCAGACTCGATTTTCCCGCATTTCTCCGTCCAAAAAACGCGATATGTACCCGCTCGCCGGACGGCGTCTCATTCATTCCCATTTTGATCCTCCTGATTTAGCTAAAACCTGAAATCCCGCTGCCCCTTTTCAATTTCAACCAGATTTTTCCTCACGATCTCCTGCACTTTTTCTTTCGGAATCGAACCGATCTCCGCCTGAATCAGCTTCTCTCCAATCTCTTTCGTCCCCGGCGCCGCATAATCCTCCAGATACTCCTTGAGCGTCATCAGCGCATTCGGATGACAACAGTTCTGAATCTGCCCGCTCTTGCACAGGCTCATAAAGCGGTCGCCCGTCCGTCCTTCCCGGTAGCACGCCGTACAGAAGCTTGGGATATAGCCTAATTCCATCAGCCAGCGGACCACCTGGTCGAGTGTCCGGTTGTCGCTCACATCGAACTGCGCCGAATTTTCCTCCTCCGGCTCTTCCTCTGCATATCCGCCGACACTGGTGCGGGAACCGCCGCTGATCTGCGATACACCCAGCCGCAGCACCCGCTCCCGACAGGCTTTGCTCTCTCTCGTTGAGATAATCATGCCCGTGTACGGAACTGCCACCCGGATGCAGGCTACGATCTTCTCAAAAATATCGTCGCTGATGCCGTTGTCAAAGGTCGATGGGTCGATATCGTCTGCCCGGCGGATGCGCGGCACACTGATGGTGTGCGGACCAACACCAAAAACTGCCTCCAGATGTTCCGCGTGCATCAAAAGTCCTGCAAATTCATACCGGTACAACTCCAGACCAAATAAAACGCCGATTCCTACATCGTCGATACCGCCCTCCATCGCGCGGTCCATCGCCTCCGTGTGATAACAGTAATTGTGCTTTGGTCCCGTCGGATGCAGGCGCTCATAGCTCTCCTTATGGTACGTCTCCTGGAACAGGATGTACGTTCCGATTCCCGCCTCTTTCAGCTTCCGGTAATTCTCCACCGTCGTCGCCGCAATATTGACATTGACCCGGCGGATCGCCCCGTTTTTATGCTTGATACTGTAAATTGTCTTGATACTGTCCAGCACATATTCAATCGGATTGTTGACCGGATCCTCGCCCGTCTCCAGCGCCAGACGTTTATGTCCCATATCCTGAAGCGCAATTACCTCCCGGCGGATTTCCTCCTGCGTCAGCTTCTTTCTGGCAATGTGCTTGTTTTTCATGTGGTATGGACAGTACACGCAGCCATTCACGCAGTAATTCGACAGATACAGCGGCGCAAACATGACGATCCGGTTTCCGTAGAAATCCTGCTTGATCTGGCGCGCCAGCTCAAAGATCTCCTCCACCTTTTCCGGGATCTCGCAGTCAAGAAGCACTGCCGCCTCGCGGTGGCTCAGCCCTTTTCGAAGCCGCGCCTTCGCCAGAATCTGGTCAATCAGTTCCACGTTGTTTTTGTTCTTCTCGGCATAGGAAAGAGTCTCTAAAATTTCCTCATGATTGATAAATTCCTCTGCCTTTTGGGATGATGGGTTGTAATTGTAACTCATAGTTTCTTCTCCTTTTCTTACAGGTCAGGATGATAGCTGTCATGTTTTCCTCCGGAATTTTCAATTTCAAAAATGCCAGCATGATCAGCCGTCCATCGCGTCCTTCCCCGTCAGTTTATTTATCTGTAAGCATCTTTCGATGCCAACAAACCAAATCGCAGACTTTTACCCCTTATAATCTCCCCGGTCGATGACTACCTCGTACCCGATGCTTTCCATGCGCCGTTTCATGCAGCTGACGCACTCCGCCGCCTCGTCTCCCGTGCAGATTTTATTGTCATAAAGCATATATTTGGCGCGCACCCCGACCGGAGACAGGTTCGGCATCACGACGTTTCCGCCTGCCAGAATCCCCAGTTCGCGCCCCATCGGGTGAATCGTTCCGAGCGCCGTCGTCGCCGGAAGCAGCACTTTCGGCTTCAGCAGGCGAAGCAGCCCTAAAAGAAACAGTGTCTCTTCCAACGTTCCTGCCGCCTCCCTGCCAAACGGAGTGTCATGCTGCGGAATAAACGGACCGATTCCCACCATTTCCGGATCCAGTTCTTCGATAAAACGCATATCTCTCGCCAGACAGCGCGCCGTCTGGTGCGGCGAACCGACCATAAAACCGCATCCGGTCTGATAACCAAGCGCCTTTAAATCACGCAGGCACTGCATCCGGTGTTCAAATGACATCTCTGCCGGATGCAGGCTCGCGTAATGGCACGCGTCCGCCGTCTCATGGCGCAGCAGATACCGGTCCGCCCCTACCTCTTTCCAGCGTTTCAACGTATCATACTTCTTTTCTCCGAGCGACAAAGTAATCGCACAATCTGGAAATCCTGCCCGGATCGCCTGCACCATCTCCATCACCCAGTCGTCCGTCATCGCCGGATCCTCACCGCCCTGCAAAACAAAGGTGCGGAATCCCAGCTGATAACCATTCTCACAGCAGGAAAGAATCTCCTCCCGACTCAGGCGGTACCGGCTTGCATTTCGGTTGCTCCTTCGGATGCCGCAATAAAGACAGTCGTTTTTGCAATAATTGCTGCACTCAATGAGTCCCCGCACATACACCGCTTTTCCGTACTCTCTTTCCCGGATGCAGCGCGCTTTTTCAAAGAGGTAGTCCGCCAGCTCCGGTGAACGTCCCTCGATCAGACTGACCCACTCATCCTCCGTCAGGGACTCCCCCGCTTCCAGACGGTCAATCAATCTCTTTAATTCTGTAATCGTTTCTATCTGTTCAGCGCCTGGACGGACCGCCTCCCGCCACCAGTCAGACGGTCGAAGCCCCGCGCGTGTAAAATCTGCCATTCCGTCACCTCGTTTTCATTCCTGTGCTTCCGGCGCCTTCGAATACAGCGCCTTCGAAGAAATCCCCCGCAGCATCCCCAGCTTCCCGGACAGCGCACTGATCACATCACCCGGCGCGTCAATCACGACGCTGATAATATTCACGTTCCGTTTGTGGTAAGGAATCCCCATCCGCCCTACGATATACTGCCCGTACTGGTGCAGCACCTTATTCAACTCTTCCGTATCTCCCGTCTGATCGACCACAATACCGATCACGGCAACTCTTGATTCTGTCTCCATGTTTTTCCCTCATATCTTCCTGTTTATCTGTCCAAATTTTTCTCTACAACAGATACCATTTCAAATATCTCTGCTAAAAACCATGCTGCGATCCTGTCCTGCAAAATCTTCCATCCACAGGCACCACTTTTTCCAGCCCCGCCTTTCTATAGAGCAAATGGATCAAAAAGAGCCCGCGCAGACGCGGACTCCATCCATCTCAAAAAGGGTATACGAATCTCCATGAACCGCTCCCCTTTCCTTCAAGACCCGTCTCAAACGTCAGCATCGCTTTTCACCACTTCCAGCATCGCCGGAACACTCGATTATTTCTGTTCCATTCCTTTTTGAAAGGTATCTACTGCCTCACAAATCGGAATACTTGATAAAAGCGTATCACATTTACTGTAAAATTGCAAATAACACTTATATGCTTCCCCATAAAATGCTTCCCCATAAAATGCTTCCCCATAAAAAACGGACGTCGCCGATTTTCCACTCCAAAACCAGCAACGCCCATCTTCCATTTTCCTAATTATTTCTTACAGAATCTTCCCATACCGTCCCAAAAAGCTCTTCGTTCTCTCATTATCCGAAGCAAACACCTTCTCCGGCGCGCCCTCCTCGACGATGAGTCCGTCTGCCATGAAGATCACGCGGTGGGAAATATCTTTCGCAAACGCCATCTCATGGGTAACAATCACCATCGCGATGTGCAGATCCGCTAACGACTTAATAACCTTCAATACTTCTCCCGTCAGCTCCGGATCCAGTGCGGAGGTCGGCTCGTCGAAAAACAGAATCTTCGGATTCAGTGCCAATGCACGGGCGATCGCCACACGCTGGCACTGACCGCCGGAGAGCTGGTACGGATAATAATCCTCCTTATCCTCCAGACCCATTTTTTTCAGAAGCTCGCGCGCCTCTTTATAAACCGTCTCCTTGTCGCGCTTCTGCACATGGATCGGCGCGTCTGTGATATTTTTCAGCACAGAATAGTGCGGAAACAGGTTAAAATTCTGGAATACCAGACCGTACTGGCTGCGGATCTCCTTCATGTCCTTCTTATCCGCATAGCTGACCTTGCCATCCGCGCCCGTCCAGGCTGCTCTCTTTCCTAAATATACGATCTCGCCGTGGTCCATCGTCTCCAGCATCGTCGCGCAGCGCAGAAGCGTCGATTTACCCGAACCGGACGGTCCGATGATGGACACGATCTCGCCCTCGCTCACACTCAGTGAAATATCCTTTAAAACCGACAGATCGCCGAATGATTTTTCCACATGATTTAATTCTAACAGGTTCATTTTCCACATTCCTCCCGCTTCTATCGGTAATAATCCAGCTTTTTCTCAATCCATTCCATTGCAACTGCCACAACCAGATTGAAAATATAGTAAAAGACGGCTGCTGCTACAAACGGCATCATATTCGTCTGGGATGCCGCCAGCGCCTTGGCGATTGAGAACATCTCCGCCACGCTCAACGTAAACGCCAGAGACGTATCTTTTACCAGCGTGATGACCTCATTCGTCACCGACGGAAGAATCCGCTTGATTACCTGCGGCAGGATGATCTTGAAGAAGGTCTGTGCCTTTCCATAACCCAGAATCTCCGCTGCCTCATACTGTCCGACCGGCATCGACTGGATGCCGCTTCGGTAAATCTCGGCAAAATATGCCGCATAGTTAATGACAAAACCGATGAAGGTAGCCCACAGACGGTAACTGCTGCCGACTTTGATGCGGAACAGATAATACGGTCCAAAATACACCACCATCAGCTGCAGCATCAGCGGCGTGCCTCGCATAATCGAAATATATACTTTTACAATCGTCTGGATCAGCTTGTTCTTCGACATACGCCCGAACGCGATCACGAGTCCTAACGGAAGTGAAAATAGCAGTGTGATCACAAAAATCTGTGTGCTGACTGCCATACCACCCGCAAGCTGTGTAATCATCTGCTGGAGTGTCATCTTACCCATAATTATCCCATACCTGCTTTCTAAAATGTAGATTCGTTACTGTTCACGCATACGTGCCCGGTAACGGAATGTGCTGTGACTTCACAGTTAAACGCATAAACCGCGAATGGGGACTGCCATGAAATCATTCACAGCCGTCCCTATTCCTATTATTTAATAATGTTTCGTTTTTACAATCAACGATTAATTACTATTTGCCGATGGTAGTTACGTCCTTGCTAAACCATTTCTCAGAAACTTCCTGTAAGGTTCCATCCTCTGCCATCTCTTCCAGAGTGCTCTGAACTTTATCTCTTAACTCGGTGTTGCCCTTCTTGAAGCCTACGCCGTATTCTTCCTCAGAAAGGGAATCGTCCAGAATCTTGAAATCAGCGTTTCTCTGCTGAATCTGATAGCCTGCTACGATTACGTCCATCGCAATGGCATCAACGGCGCCCTGCTCCAGATCCATGAATGCGGTGTTGTAATCAGCGGTTGTCAGAAGCTCCTTGAAAGTAGCGGTCAGTTCCGGTGCCTCTTTTAAAGCTGCCTCTGCGGAAGAATCTGCCTGAACCTCTACGATCTTGCCTGCCAGATCCGCCTGGCTGCTGATATCCGAATCATTGGCTACGACAAATACCTGCTGGTTTGCCATGTACGGCTCAGTCCAGGTGTAATCATCCTCACGACCCGTCATCGTAAATCCATTCCAGATGCAGTCGATATTGCCGGACTCAAGCTCCATATCTTTAGAATCCCAGGCAATCGGCTGTGCCTTATATTCCAGACCCAGACGTTTTGCAACTTCCTGTGCCAGCTCCAGGTCAAATCCGGTGTACTCGCCGTCATCGCCTACAAATCCCATCGGCGGGAAATCCTGATCAAAACCAACAATCAGAGTGCCGCCGTCGGTTGTCTTCGCCTCTTCTGCGGTGGTTTCCTCTGCCTGGCTCTCAGCCGCCTCTGTGTCTGCTGCGGTTGTCTCTGCTGCGCTGTTGCTGCTGCCACATGCGGTCATGGAAAGTGCCATTACTGCAGCCAGCGCTGCGCTCACAAATCTCTTTTTCATAATTGGTGTCCTCCTCATTTTCAGACAGTGGAAGCCGTTCTCACTTTGCCGGTTTCCGTCTCGCTTTTTAATATGCTACCATATTAGCATACTAAAGCGTTTTTGTAAAGCACTTATTTTTGAAATCTGTCTTTTTGTGTAATAGGGAATTCCATGGAATTTCCTATTATACAAAAAGGGATCCCACATGATCTCTCACATGGAATCCCAATCATTTTTATCCTCAATAATTGAGTGAAATTTGAGTAAAAATCTTCCTTTACCCTTAAAAAAACCTTATTTTACAAGGATTACTCGCAAACATACGGCATCAAGGACAGATGTCTTGCTCTCTTGATAGCTACAGTCAGAGCTCTCTGATGTTTAGCACAGTTGCCAGTGATACGTCTCGGAAGGATTTTTCCTCTCTCGGATACGTATCTCTTTAATTTATTTGTATCTTTGTAATCGATTTCGCCGTTCTTCTCGCCGCAGAATACACAAACTTTTTTTCTTCTACGCATACCGCCTCTTCTGATCTTGGAAGCGTCTGTTTTATCGCCTTTATTGAATGCCATTGGTCTTTCCTCCTTCACACACATCAGCCTGATGGCGCTCTCGCGCACTCCGTCCGCCGGGGGACCGATTCCCGAACCTAGTTGAACGGAAGGCCTTCGTCTTCTACTCCATCAGGAATATTCATGAATCCATCGCCGATTGCGCTGGACGGAGCCGGGCGCTCTGCCGGACGGTAACCGCCGTCGCTGTTGCCAGATGCCGCATTCTTGCTCTCTGCAAATTCCTGATCCTCTACAATCACTTCTGTCGTATATACTTTCTGGCCGTCACGATTGGTATAGCTGCCAGTCTGAATTCTTCCGGTTACTACGAGCTTGGTTCCCTGATGAAAATACTTCTCAGCGAATTCGCCTGCTCTGTCAAATGCAACACACGGAATGAAATCCGCTGTCTGTGCGCTGTCGTCTCCGTTTCCGCCTCTGCGGCCTCTGCGGTCTACTGCCAGCGTGTATCTGGCGATTGCCATAGCTCTCTCGCCCTGAGAGTATCTCACTTCCGGATCTCTCGTTAATCTGCCCATCAGAATTACTTTATTCATACGATCACTCTTTCTTTATCTACTCTTACGCATCCTGTCTTACGCATAAGTATCTGATAACCGGCTCCATGATGCGGATGTGGTTCTCCACCTCATTCGGGCATACGGAATCAGACTCGAAATGTACGAAGTAGTAGAATCCTTCTTTCATTTTCTGAATCTCGTAAGCAAGTCTCTTCTTGCCCCATTCATCAATGTCAGTTACTGTACCGCCGAAACGTGTGATGTAACCTGTTACTTTCTCCATCGCTGCGGCTCTCTCTTCGTCCTCGAGTTTTGCGCTAAGAACAACTGCTAATTCATATTTGTTCATGCTCTTTCTTACCTCCTTGTGGTCACTGACCCCCTGACTCCAGCAGGGAGTAAGGATTTTTGTGTTATATATTACCGGATATCTATGATACCAAAAAAGAAACGGCTTGGCAAGCACTTTTTCGAGATTTTCTATGTAAATTTTCTCGTTTTTTCCGGGCTTTCTGCCCCTTCTTACTGCATTCTTTTACTGACTGCCAGATCATGAAGCTGCCTGCATCTGTACGCCCACCCGCCGCTCTTATTCGGACTTCTCTCCCGCTTTTTTCAGCCCTCTGGTACTCTTTTCTACCAATGGTCGTGCCATCATCACCTGATGCCCGCAGCCGGCACATTTCAAACGGAAATCCGCGCCGACCCGCAGGATCTCCCACTCATGGCTGCCGCACGGGTGCGGCTTTTTGAGTTTTACAATATCTCCAACCTCGTATACCATTTCCTCTCTCCCCTGTTACTACCTTATACTCCGACCGCGTCCCCCAGCACCTTCCCGATGCTGTCGCTGATAACCAGATCCGCCTGACCATCGCGCGAGGTCGCTGATTTATTGATCAGAACCAGTTTATTTCCATGATAATAATCAATCAGCCCCGCTGCCGGGTACACCACCAGCGAGGTGCCGCCGATGATCAGCATATCTGCCTTGCGGATATGGGCAATTGACCGCTCAATTACCTCATTGTCCAGTCCTTCCTCATACAGCACGACATCCGGCTTGAGCACGCCGCCGCAGCCGCACTTCGGCACGCCCTTCATCTTCAAAATATCATCCAATCCGTAAAACCTGCCGCAGCGCGTACAATGGTTGCGGAGCACCGATCCGTGCAGCTCCAGCACCTCTTTGCTGCCTGCTGCCTGGTGCAGCCCGTCGATATTCTGGGTAATGACCGCTTTCAGCTTTCCTTCCTGCTCCAGCTTCGCCAGCGCCAGATGCGCCCGGTTCGGCTTTGCATTCGGGAACAGCATCTTATTGCGGTAAAACCGGTAAAATTCCTCTGGCTTTCTCATATAAAAGCTGTGGCTTAAAATCGTTTCCGGCGGATAGTCATACTCCTGATGGTACAGCCCGTCCGTGCTTCTAAAATCCGGGATATTGCTCTCGGTCGAAACACCCGCCCCGCCAAAAAATACAATATAATTTGACTCATTAATCCATTTTTTTAATGTGTCTGTCTCTCCCATCTGACGCACTCTCCTCTCCTTTTTCTGAAAACATAAAAGCGGTTGCTATTAGTTTACATAAAATCAGCACATTCTCTATCCTATACAATTACAGCACGCACTCTACACGATCTCATCCAGATACACGCCGTTCACCGTATCCACCTGTGCCAGAATCTCTGCCAGCCCCTTATTTTCAAGCTGTCCGCCCCAGATTTCTTCCGCTTTCCGGCAGCCAAACAGCCAGCTCACCAGCTCTTCCGGCTTCGTCTCCAGCCATATGGAAACATTTTCCGTGCAGCCGCAGGTATCCGGCTCCGGTTTCCGCGCCTTCAGGCTGGAACCTGTCTCCCCAATCGTCCAGACAAACTCACCGTTGTTCATTTCCAGAATCGGATCATTCATACGGATGCCCAGTGTGAGCATACGTTTTTCTTCTCCCCGCTGCTCTGCCTGTTTTAAGCCAAATGCCGCCAGCAGCGCCCCGATATTCGTCAGACGCGCCATATTCCACGGTTTCTCGCCCGTCTTGACCGTGTATGCGTCCTCCGCATACAAAAGCCGGTGTTCACGGACTTCCCAGCCCCAGTAGGCATCCAGGCCAACCAGCCTGCCGTCCTGTTCCAGGAATTCCAACGTGCCATTTTCAGAAGCCAGCTCCTTGATGAGACGGCTCACATACGCCGCATCCCGGCGCGTATACATCTCATACCGTACGCCCAGCCACTGTTCCATATAAAAGGCAGCCCGCCCGCAGTCCTCCGGAGTATCCTGGCACACCGTGCGCGTCAGCGTCTGTTTCGCCTTCTCGGTCAGCTCATAGGATGCCACATTTCCGATGAAGGTAAATCCCATCGGCGCATACACAGCCGGGTTGACCGGAACCAGATACGTGATCGGCTTTCCGGCTGCCTCCTCGTCGTGAAGCATTTTCACAAATACGTCCCGGAAATGTCCCTCGCGACGGCGGCTCTCCTCGGTTGCTACTCCGACCAGATAATCGAGCTTCCAGAGGCGTCCACGCAGCTTCACCGCATACGGATTGTACTGCACCATCGAAATCAGAAGTCCATTATCCTTTTTCACCAGAATCTCGTTATCCTTCGTCTTTTCCTTATAATAATACTCGATAAAACTCTCCGAATCTTCCGGGAAACACATATGCCAGAGATGCTTCGTCTCGTCCTTATCCTCCGCATCCAGATACGTCAGCACACTTCCCGCCGTCGTATTGGCGATCTGCTCCGCCCAGTGATAGCCCTTGCTGCCGTTTAACAGCTGTTCTACCAGATATTTGCGTGCATAATCCGCCGGATAATACGTCATTTTCGCCTTCCGGAGTCCCTCTAAGCCCATATCGTCCTCGCGGTTGACCCACTCAGCCTCAGGAAATTCCTCTATCAGGAACTGTTGGTTGATAAACTGGTACAGACCGTTGATCTCCGGGTTTGCCTTCTCAATATGGATAACCGCCATATGTTCCACCGGATTGTAGCTTCCGATCGTAAATGCCTCCATCTGACCGTCGATATACACGCCGCCCATGTGGATGCTGAATTCTGAACAGTTTTTCAGAATATCGTGAATGCCCTTTACCTCATAATCGAGATGTTCCTCGACCTCCTCGCCCTTCTGCTGTCTCCAGCGGTCCAGAAAAACCCAGACATCGTGGCTGTCCGAACAACACAGACGGCGGTACTCATAGCGCCCCTCATATTCGCGCTTAAATGCGTTGACGCGGTTTTTCTTCTTATGCAGTTTCTTTCCCGCCAGGGAACGCATCGCATCGCCGTTGTAGAGATAATCCCTCGAATCGACCTGCTCTTCCACCAGATATTTGTCCTCCGGCAGATTTAAATATTTCACTGCATACTCATCCGCCAGATTGATAACCAGCGGATATCCCAGTTCTTCATTAAAATACTCCTCAATCGCCGCAAACGCCCCCGGCAGGTCTTCCTCCCGGCACAGCGGCATCGCGGAAAAGCAACGTCCTTCATTCTCCATCAGCCATAAAAGCGCCTTATTTTCCCAGATTGCATAACGGACATTATAATAATCTTTCCAGACATAGCTCTCCAGAAATACGCTGTCGCACGTCATATTGTGGCGCATCGCGTAAAACGGAAGCATCTCCTGGATACTGTTAACTTCAATTTTTTTAAACTCTAAACTCATGAAACCTCCTGTGTAAAATCAAAGTGGGTTTTATTTGCCTTCTCATATTATACCATAAATACTAAATTCAGCTATCGCCTTTGGCTCTGCTTCATTAAGTATTTAGGTATGACTCGCACTAAGCTCGAAAACACCTCGCTAAGTGCTCATATTATACCACAAATTTCCTACTTAAAAACAAGGATTTTCTTCCCTTGACTCTATAATTATTGTAGACATTATAGTTATTTATGATAAACTATACTCAGAAAATGATTTCTACGGCGTTTTCTTTCTGACGGCCGACGGCGGAGTCATCTATTTTTACCAGAAAGACGAGGATTTATTCATGGAAAAGAATCTCACCTCCGGCAGTGTGCTGAAAACAGTTATCTATTTCTCCCTGCCATATTTGTTATCTTATTTTTTGCAGACACTCTACGGCATGGCGGATCTGTTTATTATCGGGCAGTTTGGAGGCGTGGATGGGACGACGGCGGTCTCGGTCGGCAGTCAGGTCATGCATATGCTGACGGTTATGATCGTTGGTCTGGCGATGGGCGCAACGGTTCTCATCGGACGCGCGGTCGGCGCGGGTGACCGGAAGCTTGCGGCGCGCGGCATCGGTAACACGATTTCCTTATTTGCAGGTCTGTCCATTCTTCTGACCGGACTTCTGCTGACGGCGGTTCACGGCATTATCAGGCTGCTGTCTGTCCCGGAGGAAGCGGTAAACGGCACCGCGGCATATCTGATGATCTGCTTTGCCGGCATCCCGTTCATCACCGCCTACAATATCATCAGCTCAATTTTCCGCGGCATGGGCGACTCCAAAAGTCCGATGTATTTCGTTGCAATCGCCTGTATTATCAATATTGCGCTTGATTACCTTTTAATGGGCGTGTTTTCGCTCGGTCCGTCCGGCGCGGCGCTCGGCACGACCCTGTCACAGATGTGCAGTGTCCTGATCGCCCTGGTCATAATCATTAAAAAACGGATGTTTCCGGGTTTTCGTCTCCGTGACCTCCATCCACATAAGACTACCATAGCCTCCATCCTGCAGGTCGGAATCCCAGTTGCAATTCAGGACGGCTTTATACAGGTTTCTTTTCTGGTTATTACCATGTTTGCCAACCAGCGCGGATTAAATGATGCGGCGGCGGTCGGAATCGTTGAAAAGCTGATCGGAATCCTGTTTCTGGTTCCATCCTCGCTTCTCTCCACGGTTTCCGCCCTCTCCGCTCAAAACCTGGGTGCTGGAAAACCTGAGCGTGCCCGTCAGACGCTGCGCTACGCGATCTGCATCACATTTTCTTTCGGGCTGATCATCGCAATTGCCATGCAGTTTGCTGCCGGTGCCGCCGTCTCCCTCTTTACTGATGAGGCAGAGGTTGTCCGGCTCGGAACCCAGTATATGAAGAGCTATGTGCTGGACTGCATGATCGCCGGTATCCATTTCTGCTGCAGCGGTTTCTTCTGCGCCTGCGGACTGTCCGGGCTGTCGTTCCTGCACAACTGCATCTCGATCGTGGTAGCGCGCATCCCGCTCGCATGGCTCGCCTGCCGCTATTTCCCGGAAACACTGTATCCGATGGGACTCGCCGCGCCGATCGGATCTCTCATCTCCGTTGCCATCTGCCTGATTGCATTACGGTGGATTAGACGGCATCCGGAAAAGCTGGTTATGAATTTACATCCAGTTGAAACTAAATAAATGCTGCATTCCCATCTGGATCTTGAAACTTCCATCCGCCAGTTCGACAAGTCTCAGACTGAAACAGCGGTCTGACCTGGAAAGGTCGGTGTCGGCATTTCGTCGGAAGCTCCCTCCATTCCGAGCACAGACAAATGGCAGGAAACTACCTGCATGGTTGTCCGCTTTCGCGGCAGCCATCAGGAAGCTCCTGCCCCATATAAAACTCTTCTGCAATTTATCCGGGAGCATTCTCTCCCCATCACCGGATTCTACCGTGAGATCACCCGCTTACTTTTCCCGCATCTCCAGCAGTCTCCATGCCTTCTTATTCTGGACTTCCAGCACGGAACCACAATATTCACACTTTTTCAACCCCAGCTTCTGAATCGGTGCACCGCAGTTTGGACAGATAAGCGAAACCGCTGCCCCTGCTGTTTTCGCATCCTCATAGACATACACCAGTTCCGTCTCATAAACTGTCTGAATCAGATTCGAATGCAGTTCTGACTGCATCTCAGGCGTTTTCTCATATTCAGTCATTTCCTCATACTCGACCGCCGACTCACACAGAATCCGGCAGAGTCCTTTTTCCTTCTGATAGCGGCTGATGACCGTCCGGTGGATATGTACCTTCTGATACTCTTTTTCCAGTTTTTTTCTCAATTCTGTCTCGATCTGAGCCTTCCACTCGCTCCAGTTAAACTCCGGGAAATCTTTTGCAATCTGCGGCAGGCACAGCCGGTTCATTCCCGCCAGCGAACGCGGTTTGGATGCGTCTGGCTGCGTCAAATCACCTTCCGATAAATGCTTTGCCACATACCGAAGCACCTGTACCTCCGGCGTACTCGCCAGCTGCCGCATTTTCCTCTTTATTTTGCGGTAAATCCACCAGACAAGCGCTGCCGCAATCAAAATGCCAATGATCCAACCTATCGTTTCTGTCCGCACCGCTGCCTCTCTTTCTATGTTACTGCACACACACGTGACCAGTCACTTTTCTTTATCTCCGTGCATGATACTTAAACCTGATACTCCTTATTCCGCCTTGCTCGCAGCCTTGTCGCTCATCGCCTTTGAATTTACCATGATCCGCAGATGGGACCCTTCGCCGCATTTGCCCTTCTCATCGTTTACTTCAATATCAAACCACATTTTCCGGCGCTCAATGCTGCGGAGTTTTGCAGTCGCTGTTACCTTCATTCCCACCGGCGTCGGCGCCAGATGGCGGCAGTGAATCTCCGCTCCGACCGTCGTCTGTCCTTCCTCCAGATACGATTTCGCCAGTTCCAGCGCTGCCGCCTCCATCAGGGCCACCATATTCGGAGTAGACAAAATTTGGGAACCTGCGCTTCCGATTCGCTTTGCCGTCATCTCATCCGTTACTTCCCAGGTCAGGCTGTATTCCTGTAATTTTTCTGCCATTTTCGCTTCCTCCATATTATAAAATAATTTTGTCGCGGCTATTTAAAATGCCGTTTCGTGAATGATTCTATTATAGCAGAAGATGTGAAAATCGGATAGCGCATCTTACTTCATAGCTAATCAAACAGTTAAAATTCCGAAAGTTCTTGTAAAACAAAAAAAGGAACCATCTTTCGATGATTCCTCAGAGGCGACAACCAGATTTGAACTGGTGATCAGGGTGTTGCAGACCTTGATCGCCAGTCTCTGGAAGCCGCATAAATACTACGTTCCCAGACACGGTGCACTCATTTGGTGCCCTATTGGTGCCTTATTTTTTATAATTGGACAAAATCTGTCGCTGTCATAATCTTCGGATTTGTTACACCAGACTCTAAGAAGTCTTTATCTCCCGTTAAAAGTACATCTGCATTTGCATGAATCGCCGCCCGAAGAATCGGTCGATCCTTCACATCCCTTATCTGCTCTTCCGAACTATGCTCTTCCAGCGGAGTAGGAACAATCTCCAGTGTCATTAATGACAATGATAAAAATCGTTCCAAAGCTGATATCTTTTTAGGAAATTTTCGATTAAAAATTCTCCGCATCTCATCTATGTTTTGTTCACAGACAAGTCCGTGATTCGGATACGTTACCGCCTTCACAAATGCCTTGAAAGGTGTACCCGTACTGCTAAGCGCTGCCGAAATGAGAATATTGGTATCAATCAGAACTCTCATTATGCCTCACTTTCCGCACGAACCTCTTTTACCAAGTCCATTACCGCCTCATCCGATGTAAGCCCTGCTTCTTCTGCCTCTCCTGCCATCTGTGCCTGTAACATCTGCATTGCATAAACGGCTGAATTAATGAGTCTGACACTTCCATTCTCTACAACAAAGGTAATTCTATCCCCGCTGGAGACACCCAAAATTTCGCGTACATCTTTTGGAATTGTAACCTGCCCCTTCGCCATCACTTTCGCGTTATCAATAAATGTATTCGCAAGCATAAAAACACCTCCTATTTTTAATAGGGAAAGTAGGGTTTTCCCTACTTTTATTATATACACTTACTTTCAAAATATCAATATTTAAATTTTCTAGTTTTTGCAAGACGCTTTTCCGCCAGCCGCCCCCCATCTCGTCAACAAATGCTTTTGAAATTTGTCGCGACTGTCAAAAAATCTTCTTGCAAAAAGTCAATGAAAAATTTCAATTCTTTCCGCCGAATCTTTCATCTAACAATTTATTCACATTCTTTTTCGATGCCAATACTCCACGTTTTATTTTTTTCTCAAAAGCATCACCATTGTAATAGCCAATATCAGCAGCACAATTCCTACTAGCACAATTATGAAGCGATTCATTTTGGCATTGTTTTTTTTTACAATACAAATTTCATTAGGACTAACCCGCGTCAGGCAATACGATGCAAGCGATTTTCCAAACATTTGATTCAACATCACCATATCTACATTCTTCCCTAACATTTTGATATAAAAACCATTATTTTCTTCAATTTTTTTCACTCTCTCTTGAGGACAATCACATACATCCGCATACTTAAAATCTAATAGCTTTAGTATGTTTTCACCACAAATTGTATATCCAAAAATATTAGTCTCATCCTTTTTTATTCCATCTGCAATCAACTTTGCTAAATCTTCTTGCACACTTATATCGCTATCATCCATTAAGGTGGTAAATTCTTCCCACTTTAACCCTGTCATAGCAATATTCATATAATAATTACACCCATCTATCTTGTGGATCATTTTCTTTTTTATAAAAAAATATTCTCCGTCGGATTCTGATAAATCAGATGGCATTTTCCCATATGCACTTCTAATCAATCCTGATTCAAAACATTTCCGAATAAAAGCATTAATATTTTTCTCGGATAAATCCATGTTGCACTCTGGGACTATATTGGTTGAATGTATTTCTGAAAGCTTTCCTATTTGAAATCCTACTGGCGAATTATCATATGAGCAATTAAAATATATATCCATAATTTTATTTCTCCCCCAACTTTAAAATTTCATAGGATTTTGAATAATTTGATACCCCTCACCTTGTTTTTTTAATTTTTTTGCAATAATTTCTTTTTCATTAAAATAATCACTAGCCGATGTTGTTTTTAAAATCCATTCTTGTAACATAATTCCAAACTTTCCAAACATTCCCGCCTTTTCTAATTTATATGCTTTCAGATCACCTGCTAATTGTAAAAGATATAGCAGCAAATATACTATAGGCTGTTCACAATATTTAGGTTCTGGCTTCTTTACATTAACATCCGGGAAATAATAAATTGGCTTTTCCGGTGTTCTAAATTTTTCATTAATCTTTATTTCTCCAGTTAATTTATCCGTTTCAAAATGACTAAACTTTGCTCCTCCTAATGTAAATATAGGTGTTACAGCAACTTCGTATATTGATTTTAACTGTCCAAAATAATTAATTATTTCATCATACGATTCTTTCGTTTTTTCCAATACCTCATTCATTCTTCCATCTGCTAAATAACGTTCACACTTCAACGGTACAAATAAAACCAAACGCCTCATTTCTGGCGCATCTTCCAATGCCATTTTTAACATACCTTCAACTCTATTACATCCATTCCTCTGTTCATTGAAGCGTCCAGCTTCTTCCATCATATGAGGTGTATCTATAGCTATAATTATTACTTGTGTTTTTTCTACACACGCTTTAAGGTCCTTTATATGTATCTTATCAGTTAGCCACTCTCCCGGATAATCAATAAAGTCAATTTTTATACTACCTCTTTTTCCTGGAATTCCAACCTTAAATGCGTACTGCATCATTTCATCCGTCGGATTGCTATCCGGCGTAAATGTTCTGCCTCCAGCACTCCAAAAATACTCTTCTATCTCTGCATTTTTATCTTCCAGTGCATCTAAAGTTTCCGTATCTCCATATCTAATTACTAAATTCTTTGAATTAAATAACTCATCAAAATTTCGTTTCATCGCAGCCAAAACACTTGTTTTTCCGCAACGTCTCCCTCCAACCATCATTACTTGTATTTTTAAATCCTCAGCTACTGCCATTACTGTACCTCCTCGTTCGTAAAATCATACATTTTCACATTATCATACTTTCGTATTTCATTTATAAGAGCATTCCAGCCTTCACTAATTCCCCGCTTAGCTTGATATTCTTCATACTCTTTTTTCCAAATAACCGATATGGAATCTTCGTATAAATATCTCCATTCACGCTTTACATCATTTCCATTTTGCAAGTTTCGTGAATATACCACACGATCATAAAAATCTTTAACAACAGCCCACAACGCACTATTAGGATAAGTATACAGTGGTTCTAATTCTTTTTTTATCTCTCGATAAGCGATTTGAAGATTATGCTCTAACCAAAAAATTATATCCGACGCAAGCGCTTCTTTCTCTGCCAAGCCTCCTCTTAATGACGGAGCTTGTGGCATAAGACTAATATCAATAACATCTAAATGTGCACGTATCCTATAAATAAGAAAGCTTTCCATTTTTAATTTAAAATCATCTAGCTTCTTAATTGCTTGACCAATACATTTATAATTTTCGTTTTCTTCCATTAAAACTAAAAATTCAGACAGCCAGGACTCTGCTTCTTGGGAGGATACCGATACCAAGGCATTTAAATTTCCTAACTCTTTATCTGCAAGGCAATGTGCAATATATTGCTTCATTTCAAGCGTCATTGCATCTAAAATTTCATTCAGCTCCAGAAAATCATCAATCGTATCCAACCTAATTCTATCTGTTAATACTTCATAAGCATTATGCTGATTAATCGTACCATCGTTAAGAAGCATCAATACCTCTCCCTCTTCAGGTACTCTAGTAAGAATTTTATTAAGTTTCTCCTCCGCTGCTTTCTTCAATTTTTCACATGGCTGATTTCTTAATCTTCCATATGGATCGCTGATATATAATTCCCTTATGCTATTGGTCATTTTTTTTATTTTTTCATCTATTCTTGCACTAAACTCTCGCCGAATATCTTGATCGATAGAAGATACAAACGCCAAACTGATTTGTTCTGCTAACCTATGATACGATTTATATAAATCATTCAGGTACTTTTCCGCATTCTTTAACAGTACCTCTTCCATCTTTGGTAAATTATCTGTTAATGTTTCCAGGATCGGAATAAGCAATTCCGTTTCTACAGCCTTTTTTTCTTTGCAATCCACCACTAACTTTTTTGCAATCGGAAAATCTGGCATTCTGTTTATCTGTTCTTCGACCTCTGAAATTCCATCAATATTTCTGCCTACTCCGTTACTTACTTTATTTATAATCCAGAAAAGCATATTTCTTGTATATTCAGCAGTTACCATATCTCTTATATCATTAATAATATCAATATCATCCTGCTCCACATGAGGTCTTTGACCATCTGGTCTGGTCATCAGAAGAATTACATCACTATCATTTCCCACTGTTTCAAGCATCTGCTTCTTTAAATCCAATGCAGTCGCCCCTAAGCCTATTGTATCTACTAATACAATTTTCCCGCATTCTGAATATGGAAACCGGCATAATATATTAGCAACCTTTACTCCTAAATATAAAAAATATTTTTTTTCTTTATTTGAGCTACTATACTGTGCTACATAGCGTTCAATTTCCTCTTCTGGCACTATTTTAGTTGTACCAAGAAATGAGCGTAATTCTGTACTATGTTCAATGTATTTTTTTAACTGTACATACAATGACTGTTTTTTTGCGCTTGAAGTATCTAATGCCCGTTCAAGTTCCAATATACTTAAATTTAAAATATCTTCTATAGAAGTTACTTTAAATTTATCCGAATCAAATATTTCATGTAAATATCTATTAACAATTTCAAGATATTCACTTTGTGTATAAAACCTTATTTCTGCTGATACACCATCTTCATTTCGGTTGGTAATGATTGACTTTGCACCTGTGCAATCAGCTCCATCTGCCGATGGAATCACACTTCCAGACAATCCGCTTATATTTTGCATTACAAGACTTTTCCCCTGACCTGCACGACCAACAAAACTAAGATGTATTTCCTCTCTAGAAAAACGAATTTCCAATTTCTTTAAAATTTCGCTTATTTTTATATAAGCATCGTTAAATTCTTTTGTATTAATTAATCGCAGTCTCTCTTGCACCTCTGGGTACTGCTTAAATAATTCACCATACTTATCTCCGCCAGAATTAGCTTCTTGACATATCAGTTCTAATCTCTGCACGCATTCCTTTATTTTTTCAATTTGTTGGCGTTTATTCCTTACAATAGGTAACCTTCTTTTTCTCTGCGTAATAATATCGTCGATTTCTTGTGTAATATTCATAACTTTCCTCCTACCCATTTATTGAGAATCGCAAGCTTAGCCGCGATTCTCATTCAACATTTGCCTCAACCGCCGCTCTGTATATCCATATTGAACCGCTGCTTTTTTTATATTTTCTTCATCTTGCACCTGACGTAAAATATATTCCTTTGTAAATAACTTTTTAGGGAGAGTAATCTGCTGCCCCCTAAAATTCTTATGAAGAATTACGGTTGCTTCTACTCCAATTAATTCAGCAATCTCTTTGTAAATCCCCACAAGGTCTGTCGCAACTATTTCTTGCGTATTCGCCAAATTTTCTCCCTCTTTCGTATTATTTTTATACTTTCACTATAACGCTTTTTCAATGAAATTATACTCTGCGAATTTCCTTGTAATTTTCCTTGTAAATTTCCTTGTAATTTTCCTTGCAAATTTCCTGTTACTTTCCCCTACACCTAAATATAAGGAAGCAGTTTCTAGCACCACTTCCTTATACTTCTTAACCTATGCTACCTTAACCGTAAACCGGCTACTTTTCCTACTCTGCACATACTCCCGATAGACCTCCGGCTTCTCCTGCTTCAGACGTTTTATATCCAAGCGTTCTGAAGCAATTTCCTGCCACACTACCCGGTAATGTTCGCTGTTTGCCTGCCCGCATCCATCCATAAACACTTTTACCTCCTGCTCAATCTGCGTTTTTTCTCTCTCCAGCTGTTTCATTTCCTCTGAAATATCCTGCCTGCGGTTCAATTTTGTTTCCATCGCCGCCGACAGCTCTCTTGTTTCCGCCTTTTTGAACCGATGAAAGTATTCTTCCAGTACAGCGCTACATGACGCAGATCCATCCGGTTCTGGCATCCGCCTCATCAAGATATGATTCTTCCAAAAATCCTCTTCCAATGCTATCAGCTGGTCTGCCATTTCTTCATCCCAGTCAATCCGAGAATATACGAATCCCTCTCCCAGTATGACCGCCGCGATATACCAGGTACGTTTTCCGGTTACCACCATGTAATGAATACACTGCATCAGATAATGCATAGGAATCGCTCCATTCTCCCATTTTCCCGCATTGTAGGCGCTTACCGTCTTACACTCCAGACCTGCATCTTCCCCCACAAGCAGCCGATCCACATCCGCATACATAAACGGGTGCGCTTCGCTCCAATACATCTTATTAGAACGCCGCACCTTTTTACCCGTCTCTTCTGTAAACCGCTGTGCAACGTAATTTTCCAAATCTCTCCCTTGCCGCATTGCTTCATTATCCGATAAATCCAACGTATCCGTTGTCTTCTCCCAATAAACCGCCATTGGACTTCTATATGGATTCAATCCACACACAGCTGCAGCGTCTGAACCTCCGATTCCTCCTTTCCGCAGCCTCAACCATTCCTTATGCTCCATTCCCATTGTTGATATCGTCTTACACATAACTATTTCTCCTTTCCTCACCCTATTTTAGGCAGCCGCTACGGGTTTCGACTTTTTCAGCCCACTCATCGCATCCCGGTAATGCTCCGGCTTCATCTGCTCAATCCTTTCTAAATGATAACGTGCCAATACCTGTTCCAGCGAAATCCCTGTCCGCTCTAATTCTTTTTGCAAATCCCGCCGCATTTTATCCGACAGACGTGCTCTGGCTGTTTCGGACACTCTTCCCGGCTTGTTAGAAGAATTTCCTGCTGACTGCTTTCTAAATACAACACCTCCTTTGGCATTACAGATCTCCAGACTTTCTATTTCCCGGTTTGATGCGTAGCCGATAGCTGACACCCGAAAATGTTCAGATGTTGTATATCTTTTTCCATCATATGAAATCGCGGCTTTCTCTACCGGAATCCAAATGAACGGAGCCGAATATAGCTCTCTTCCAATTCCCCAGTTGACACAGGCACGTTTGAAGCTGTCCGATGCCTGCCCCTTTTCTTTTTCCGTATAACTTTCCGTTCCTACATCCTGTTTGGCTATCCATTGCTGTTTCTCGGCATCCCATACCTCTACCGTACAATACAGATTTCCGCCTATCTCCTGATGCGTCCGTTTCCATCCACATGGAGAAAAGCATTCATCCAAAATCTTTTGATCCACACGGGCATCTTTATATAGAAGCAAACTCAAGCCATTTTTCCCTATACTTCCGACCCTGCATTCAATTTCACTGGCTTCTAAAAGACGAATTTTATTTCCGATCATGTCTCATCCCTCCTGATTTTTCTCAAATGGGCAAAAGAAAAAGAGTACCCGCTTCTGGACGGATACTCTCATTTTTACCACTATGCCGTTTTTACCATTTCATACGCCTTATCTATCATCGCATTCCCATCCGCTGTCCGGGCAAATAAATTCTCCCGGTAACCGCTCCGCGTTCTCAGCGGCTTGGCATGAGTCGCAAAATCAGATACCGCATTGATAAAACGATATGCGTTCTTTCCTATATGCTGTAAATCTGGCGCATCAAAATACCTCGCTTTCATATCCTCTTTCATACGCATAATATTTTTTACCTGTTGTTCCGACGGATTCAGCAGCAATGGGAACATAGAATCTATGTATTCCAGCACCTGACGATCGGATAATTTCTGTTGATTCAGATAATCAATCGTCTTTCCCAGTTCCGCCATATATTTATCCGCATAAAGCAGCGTGTTCTTCGCATCTTCCAATTTTCCCCGGATATCTCCCGTATGATTGGTCGCCCAGCACCGCTTCGCCGTTGATAGCGCCAGATTCAACGTATTCTGGCACACAACACGAATTGGTGTCATAGCTGCCTTAATTGCCCCGCTTCCGTCATGGCTGTTCATGAATACCAGATACGGCGTAATCTCATCCCCACTGATAATATAGCGGGTGGGAAGTTTCGCTAAAATCCAAGTCCGGCGACCATTCTGCAAACTGCCCGCCGTTTCATATGTGACTCCCTCACCAAGTAATTCATCCGTAAAAGCAAACGCTTCTTCATTCTGGACTACCTTGTAGCGGTCACTTACCACACCTAACACCTGATTATCTGTCTCTCTTAAATTCGCCCGAAATCCCGGAACGGTAATCCCTTCCTCCGTCACCAGATTTTTCTGAACCACTCTCCAGTCCAAACCAGCCAGTTCTAACGCCGCCCCCGATGTTGGTGCTTCTTCCACCATGGTTCCCAGACCATGCCACGGTTTCGTTCTCGTATAAAACATTGTCTCCACATTTGCTGCCATCTTAGTTTCCTCCTTCCAGTCTGTGTGCCAGCCAAATAATCAGCTGTGCCGATGCTTTTCCCATTAGTTTCAAAATTTGTGCTCCTGTTTTCATTTTGTATCCTCGCTTTCTGATTTTCTTTGATTCAAACAAATGATGTATGATTTCAAAATCGAAGAGTACGCAACAGCCGGAGGGAAAAACACTCATATAAACCAATGAGGACTACCACAGCCCAAATTATTTTTTGAAAGGAATGATTCTATGTTCGAACAAACACCGGATATCCTGACCTTTAAAGAATGTCAGGAACTCTTAAAGATAGGAAAAAACACCTTGCTGGATTTACTCCATGACGAAGAGATTGAAGGCTTTAAAATCGGCTCACGCTGGAAAATTCCTAAAGCTGCCGTGCTGGAATATATTTATCATAAATATTAAAAAATGTGCCGATGTGTCAATGTGCCAGAACTTTTTTACCTTTTCCCCATTTTGTATTAATTAAAATACAATTTCCTTCTGTCCGCGCCCATAATTATCTAAACCAACCATTTTTACTAATAAAATCAATGTTTTCCCGGCACATTGGCACATTTTTAACGTATTTTTTTCCTTTGTCTATCAATGCGTTTTCTTCTTCTATCCGCACATCTAGAACTACAGCATATAGAATTAGGATGTGTCGCCGCAGGATAGAAAAATTGCTTACAGTTTTCGCATACTCTCAAATATGTTTTGCTGTCATACGTATATGCTAATGCCAGCATTAACGCTTGTACCATATTAGCCCCATCAGGAACTAATTCCATTTCCCCATTTTTCCGAAATTTTACCCTCCAGCTTACACTATCCCAAAAGAAAGTACAGTATTCTTCCATAATGTGTTTCGAAAAATCTTTCCAAAATTCTCTGATTAACTCCCTTGTATTTTCCTTCTCCCTCCATCTCTTCCCTGCTAAAGTAGTTGAAAAATTTAATTTAACATCTTCCCTGAGCACAAAATTCATACACCCATTTCTGTCGCGTATTATTTTATAAAGGCTCATATCTTTCCAATCAATCAACTTAGAAAATTGAATCCACATAGACTCTTTACCTACATTTTTTATTCCATCCTCACAAAAAAACCTAACAAATAACTCTTTAAATTCTTGCTTTATACGTTCCTCACTATTTCCACATCTATGCCACCGCATAAGTAATTCCATTAAAAAAAATAATATTGGTGTATCCATCTCATAGTTCGTATCCTCCGGCATTTCTAAACACTCTAAAATACAACTTCCTGTTAATAAATTCATAATATCTAAAAAAATAGTTCTATCATCATCCGTCTGATTCTCCTTTTTAGTTTGAGATAGATTTTGGGTGTATACTTTCTTATTCGCTCTATTTAACACTGCAATTACTCGTTTAATAAATTCTGTCAACTCTCTCATTGCTGGCGTATTGACTCCCGTTTCATCTAGCAGCGGTTCGGGGAAACCATACATAATTAAAAAGCGCATAATCGACTCTTTTGTTGAATAATCAATTTTTAAAAATTCCTCCAGCAATTCACTCCTTCGACTTTTATAGTCCCAATATATTTTATTTTCTTCCACCGGATCATTCGCGCCAACCTCACGCCATAATTTCGCACGATATTCATTCGTTAATCCTATTTGCATTAAACCCTCTCCTTACTAGTGATCATTCTCGTTTTCTTGTCTATTGGTTTTTTATATACAAATAGATCACTCATATGGCATGATAACACTGCAAATGGTTTTTAGCAAATCATTTTTCAGAATTCTGACATAGGCACCACATATTACGTACGTATACAAATAAAACAAAAGGAGGAATGGTAGCGCAGCTCCGGAACTGTGCTACCATATAAAAACTATGAATGAAACATCAAACGAAACAAAAAACGCCTTTATAGAAGGCGCAAACAAAGCAATGCAACCTAAGAATTCTGATGTTTTTATCAGGATTGACAGCAGAAAAGCGACTGCCAAATTAGACGTTTATAATCACTCAGAAATAGGCAATGCCTACATCTGTATCAAGCAGAACCACTCTTCTATGATCTGGTCTGTTCAAAACGGAAGAGGCATATCCGCTCCTGCTACCTTATGGATATGGATTAAAAGTCCTCAAAAATTAGGAATTGGGATTGGAAACTCCAAAACATCTGAAGCGCAGTTTATTCTGAATAATGGAAAGGACTTTTTCTTCCCACAGGATTTTTCCATTCATGGGTTCATTGAAAATCAAGAATATGGTCTAGCATTTTTCTTTTCTTCTGATAAACAGGTTATTACACAGGACGAGAATACCACTAACGGATTTTCTCCGATTTGTGCCTTATTGCCCCTGTTTATGCAAGATAAAGATAATTCAAGTATGAAGGGAAATAAAAATGGACATGAAAATGACTACATGGACCCATCATTCAGATAGGGGGTGGAAAACGCAAAAAGCAAATTCAAAAATTTGCCAATCAGAAAATGTTTCCGAAAATATGCAGGTAGATCTTACTGAAGATTTTTCTCAAGCGTTTCCCGATACCGAATATACAGAAAATCTATCGGACGATCTCTTGCTGCCCACGGAACATAAAGAAAATACTCCGAGGAAAAAAGCAAAAAGGACGGAGAAAACACGGAGACTTGGTAACTGGTCAACTAAAAAATTAAAATTCGAATTTGATGAAGATGATTTTTTCCAAAATCTTATCGACTCATCCAGTTCGCCAAGCGAGGATGAGATACCAGTAAAACCTTCTCCGAATCCTCCGGCAGAAAAAATAGCACCTGTATCAGCGCCGCAGCCTACGGTAATCCCCGTGGTACCCCAAGCACTGATGTCAGGAAAAAATAAATCTTCAATGAACATAGACCAGATAGCAAACGCTATTACCAATGCTCTGACTATCATCCTGCATGATAACTGTCTTTATTATTATACAGGTAAATGCTATCAGATTATTGAAGATTCGGAAGATCTTCTGAGGATTGTCCGCTCGAAAGTCAGACAGGACGCGTTCTCCAGCTATTCGAAGAAAAAATTTGACGATTTATTTACCTATATGCGGGTAGACGAACGCCTGATTCCAGATGATTATGAGGAAAAGCTCCAGAAATCCGCTGATTATGTCAGTCTCAAAAACGGTGTCCTGAATTTGAAAAAATTGAAACTTCTTGCTCATAATAAGAAATTTCTTATTTTCTATTCACTGGACGCCGACTGGATAGAAGAGCCTGAAAGCCAGAGTTTTGATGGATTCCTATCTACTATAAGCGGTGGGAGTCCTGAAATTAAAACTCGAATCATAGAATCCCTGGGATATTTGCTTTCTTCCTGTAATAAAGGGAAATGTTTCTTTGTAATGGGAACCGCTCCAAACAGTGGTAAAAGTACGTTAGGCGAATTTCTTCAAAAAACGCTTGGCAATAAACTGGTTACCAGTAAATCCATTGCCCAGATTCCCGGACGTTTTTCGATGGGCGATATTCAGGGAAAACTTCTCAATCTATCTCTGGATCTCCCTAAAGGAAAACTTACCCCCATCGTCGTATCTATCATCAAACAGATTACCGGTGGGGACAGCATTTCAATAGAACGAAAATATGACAAACTGCGGGATATTCACAGCACAATGCGCTTTCTATTCGCAAGCAACTATCCCGTTACGATTTCACATTCTGATGAAGACGATGCTTTCTGGGCACGTATGATCGTAATTCCTTTTCTTTACACCATAGAAAAGGAAGAGGCAGATACAGAAACTTCACGTAAGCTGCTACAGGAAAAAGACGACATTATCTCCATCTGCCTGCGCGCTTTGAGCAATGTAGTCAATAATCATTACATTTTCTCTCCCTGTGAAGCCGCGGACAAGCTAAAGGAACGCTGGCGGTATCAAGAGTGTGACTCTATAGAAAGTATTCCGCTTTTTGTAGAAGAATACCTGGAGGTCACTGGAGAACCGACCGATATGGTTTACTCCCGACAGTTATACGAGATTTATTATAATTTCTGTGAGGAGTTTGATTTTTCTCCCCTGCGCTACCGCACGTTCATCAGCTGGTTTTGCTTCAATATCAATGGCTGCTCTACCAAAAGGCGGCATGAGACAGGGAAAAATCCAATGGCTGCTCTTACAGGTATCCGGATAAAACAATAGGATGACTAGGCAACGGGTAAATTTCATTTTTTAGATTATACATCATATCTGTGAAATACACAGAAAGGAGATTTTGATATGGTTTACAGCAATTTATATTCATTTTCCGACTTATTAACGATATTCCCATTTGGGAAAACAAAGCTCCGGCAGCTACTGCTCGCAGGTGTCCTGCCAGTTGTGAAAGTCGGTCGCCAGTATGTTACCAGCGATGAAGCAATCCAGCGATGGGTTCTAGAAAATGCAGGAAAAGAAATTTTATATTAATTTTTAACTGCGGCGGATTGTAACACCTGATACTCGTCACAATCCGCACCTTTAGACGAAAGGAGCACTAAAATGCCATCTACTACAAGCACCCGAAAAAGAAAAGGTACTGGAAACATCCAGAAGAAAGCAAATGGTTCTTATCTTGGGCGCGTCCGTATTACCGGATACGATACATATTATTATACCGGAACCTCTGAAAAAGATGTTCAAAAGAACCTCAATGAATTTTATGAAAAAACACAGCGGCATGAAATAATTGCCCACAAGGAGACCGTCAACGCCTATATCGAACGATGGCTTGAAAATGTAAAACGGCACACCATGAAACCAGCTTCCTACGATCGCCTGGAACGCACTTACAACCGACAGATCAAGCATTCTCCGGTAGGTCGCAGTCAGCTAGGAAACCTTACCAGCATGGAAATACAAGCCTTAATCAATTCATACACATCATTGTTAGCTTATTCAACTCTAAAGAAGGTCTATGACCTCCTGAATAATTGCTTCCGATATGCTGTTGCCGTCCGTGATATCGGATACAATCCAGTTGACGGGGTACAACTCCCCAAACAGGAAAATATGGCGATTCAGACAAAAGAAATTGAGATATTATCAAGCGAAGATTTAGCAAAGCTTGAAAAAGCGCAGTATTGCCTCTATTCAAGCGGAGAACCGCGATACTGGTACGCTCCCGCTTATGTCCTAATTGCCAATACCGGACTGCGCTCTGGCGAAGCACTTGGACTGACATGGGATAAAATTAATTTCAAAACCAAGACACTAACCGTATCACAAAATGCTTCCAGAATCAAAAACCGTGACGGCATCAATGCACGCGGAAGTAAGCAAATTATCGTTTCTACGAAAACTCGGTCTGGAACTCGCCAAGTTCCTCTGAATGCTAAAGCGCTGGCTGCTCTTAGCCGTCTAAAAGAATTGCATGACAGGAAACGGATTCAGAGCAATTTCGTAATCTGCACATCAACTGGAAAGATGGTAGTTCAAAGCTCTTTCTATCACATCTTTCAAAATATGCAACGGTCGCTTGGCATCACGCCTGTAACGATTCACGCATTGCGCCATACATTCGCCAGTCAGTTGATAGAAGCCAATGTAGACATTAAGGTAGTAAGTCAGCTATTAGGACATTCCTCCGTGAAAATCACTTATGATACCTACGTTCATACCAGCCTGGATCGTGCATTTTCTGCCGTACAGACTCTGGTGTAGCCATCCAATAAAATGGCTGAAAAATTTGGTGCCCTATTGGTGCCTTATTTTTCGTTCAAGAACAGTAAAAAATGACTTCTAACGGAAATTTACAAGGAAATTTTCCTATAGATATTTCACTGCCAATCAAAAGGGCAAAATCCCGGAAACCCTTGTAAAATAAAGCTTTTCAGGCACAAAAAAAGGAACCATCTTTCGATGATTCCTCAGAGGCGACAACCAGATTTGAACTGGTGATCAGGGTGTTGCAGACCTTGATCGCCAGTCTCTGGAAGCCGCATAAATACTACGTTCCCAGACACGGTGCACTCATTTGGTGCCCTATTGGTGCCTTATTTTTTATAATTGGACAAAATC
>ERZ773104.227-NODE-227-length-87941-cov-9.982796_pt1 | contig 87941 bp, 84 predicted proteins | sample MGYA00511920_ERZ773104 | MGnify/ENA primary metagenome ERZ773104 (study PRJEB29015, sample SAMEA2737857) | human gut metagenome | biome: human gut; feature: human-associated habitat; material: faeces | place: China | collected 2012 ... | reverse complement strand
CTACGATCGGAAGCATCTGCTCTGTTGTCATACGGGTTGCAATCAGAGACTGATGTGCGTCACGCAGAATTGTTTCTGTAATACCAACTGGTTTTTTTGCATTATTCTGCTTTTTTGCAATATCTGCCATGATCTATATCCTCCTAAGTTAATAACGTTTTATACACCGAAAATAGCCATGAATGTACCGGCCGCAACGGCTGTACCGATAACACCTGCTACGTTAGGTCCCATTGCATGCATCAGCAGGAAGTTGGTCGGATCTGCCTCTGCACCGACTTTCTGAGATACACGGGCTGCCATTGGTACGGCAGACACACCTGCGGAACCGATCAACGGGTTGATCTTGCCGCCTGAGAGCTTGCACATCAGTTTACCAAACAGGACACCGCCCGCAGTACCGAATGCAAATGCGATCAGACCAAGTGCTACGATTTTCAGAGTATCCAGGTTCAGGAATGCTTCTGCACTTGTAGATGCACCTACAGAAGTACCAAGCAGGATAACTACGATGTACATCATTGCGTTTGAAGCAGTTTCTGTCAGCTGTTTTACAACACCGCTCTCGCGGAACAGGTTACCGAGCATCAGCATACCAACCAGCGGAGCTGTTGTCGGCAGGATCATACACACAACGATCGTGATGATGATCGGGAACAGGATCTTCTCCAGTTTAGAAACCGGACGGAGCTGCTGCATTTTGATCTTACGTTCTTTTTCTGTGGTCAGAAGTTTCATGATAGGCGGCTGAATGATCGGCACCAGTGACATATAAGAATATGCTGCCACTGCGATCGGTCCCATCAGTGCGGACTGTCCCAGCTTTCCTGCAAGGAAGATCGAAGTCGGGCCGTCAGCACCACCGATGATGGAGATCGCTGCTGCTGCTTTTCCGTTGAATCCCATCAGGATTGCCAGGAAGTAAGCTGCATAGATACCAAGCTGTGCTGCTGCACCAAGCAGGAAACTGATCGGATTTGCAATCAGCGGACCAAAGTCCGTCATCGCACCGACACCCATAAAGATCAGGGACGGCAGAATACTCCACTCATCCAGTAAATAGAAATAATGTAAAAGTCCACCTACACCGTTTGATGTCTCTTCCGGTGATGCCATGATATCCGGGTAAATATTAACCAGAAGCATACCGAATGCGATCGGAACCAGAAGCAGCGGTTCAAAACCTTTTGCGATTGCCAGGAAAAGGAATACACAGGCAACTGCGATCATCAGGTAGTTTCCCCAGGTCAGGTTAAAAAACGCCGTTTGATGGAGCAGGTTGGACAACGTATCAATTACGTATGACATAATTCAACCTCCAATATCTTAGTTCATGGTTGCCAGAACATCACCATTTTCAACTGCTGCACCAACTGCAACATCAATGCTTGCAACGGTTCCGTCCTGAGGTGCTACTACAGGGATCTCCATCTTCATAGCTTCCAGAATGATAATGTTGTCACCTGCTTTTACGCTCTGTCCTACAGAAGCTTCGATTTTCAGGACTTTGCCCGGTACGGAAGCTTCTACTTTAACGGAACCTGCACCTGCTGCCTTCGGAGCTGCTTTTGGAGCTGCTTTTGGTGCTGCTTTCGGAGCTGCCTTTGGTGCTGTTGCCGGTGCTGCACTTCCTGTTCCTTCTTCTACTGTTACATCATAAGCTGTACCATTTACTGTGATTGTATATGTTTTCATTTCAAATCCTCCTGTCAGGCTCTGTGCCATTTATTTGATTTCTTGATTGAACGGACAACAAAACTGTCTCCTGAAGTATTTTCGTAAGCTGCGATCGCTGCGGAAATAACCGCTACCAGTTCCAGGTCATCTGCAAAATCTTCATCTGCCGCTTCGCTCTGGGCGATTGCCGGTGCAGGTGCCTCTTCTGCTTTCGGTGCTTCCTCTACGGCTTTCTTCTTGCCGACATTCTGGAATTTCTCTATGTACTTGAACAGTCCGATCACAAAGCTTAAGAATACCAGCATCAGAAATACGATGCCGATTCCCATTAGTGTGTTCATTCCGGCACGCTGCATATTTGCTGCCAGAGAATACTGTACGCTGTAGGTCATGCTGGTGTACATCTGCTGACCTAAATCCAGCATCAGGACAACATCTGCTTTTGCTTTTTCAAACTGAGCAACGGTTGAGATCGTAACAACGTCTCCGTCTTTTTCCACATTCTGGGAAACGATGGAAGAATAAGCACCAAGCTCATCTTTTACACTTTTCCAAGACTCCATGGTCGCCGTGGTAAATGCATCATCCTGTGCAAGATAGTTTTCGATTTCTTCATCAGAAAATCCTGCGATCTGTGAGATCAGTGTCTCTGCTGCGGACTTGTAGTTGGCAACCTCATCCTCTGTCACGGTATCTGCTGCAAATGCACATACGGACATGGCAAGTGTCAGAGCCAGTACACAGACCATCGCCAATAAACTTTTTAATTTTCGATTCATATTATTCACCTCACTTATACCGTGCCATGTTTTTTCGCCGGGCGGTCTTCTCTCTTTGTGAATAACATTTCAAATGCACCGATTACATACTTTCTGGTGTCTTCTGCGGAAATGATGGTATCAACATATCCTCTTGCTGCTGCGGACTGTACGCTCTCCTGCAGGCTTGCATATTCTGCTGCCTTTTCGCCTATCGTAGCTGCGTCAGCATCCGCATACATGATCTTGGCTGCCAGTTTTGCATCCATCATGCCAATGCTCGCATCTTCCCATGCATAAGTCATATCTGCTCCGACTGCCTTGCTGTTCATGGCAACATAGGCACTTCCGTAAGCTTTTCCGATGATCACATTTACCTTCGGAACGGTAGCATCTGCAAATGCATGTGTCATCTCTGCAACTGCGGTTGCGATGCATCTCTCAGAATGTTTGTCTGCCTTGAAACCGGTTACATTGGTCAGAGTCAGTACCGGGATATTGAATGCGTCACAGAATTTTACGAATCTGGCCGCTTTTCTTGCTCCTCTTGCAGTCAGGACTGCTTCAAACTCTTCTGCTTTTTCACCGTCTGCACCGTAAACTTCCGTACGGTTTGCTACAGCTCCGACGGTCGTTCCGTTCAGTTTCAGGAAACCGGTTACCATCTCTTTTGCATAGTCCGCTTTTGTCTCAACAAAATCCTGGTCATCTGCGATGTTGGAAAGAAGGATCGCCGTATCGCCTGCTGCATTTGCAAGATCTGCACATACACGGTTCAGATCATCGCTGCAGTCATCCACTGCATCTTCTTCGTTGTTTGCCGGAAGCAGCGTTACCAGTTTGCGGATACCTGAGAGAACTTCGTCTTCGCTGCCAGTAAAGTCAACCAGTCCTGCGTCCTCACTCTGGAATTTTGCGGATGCGGTATTGCATTTGGAAACTTCGTTTCCTTCCAGTGCGTTCGGAGAATTTACAAATAATTTTGCGTTTTTGCTCTCCATGAATGTAAAATCTGTCAGAGCCGGCATAAGTGCCATACCGCCGCCGCAGGTACCAAATACAGCTGTGATCTGTGGAATCACACCGGATGCCAGTACCTGTTTTGCATAGATCTCACCCAGTGCATTCAGTGCATCGGTTGCTTCCTGCAGACGGATACCTGCACAGTCGATCAGTCCGATCACCGGTGCACCCATCTTTAATGCCATATCGTACAGACGTGCGATTTTCTTTGCATGCATTTCACCGATGGTGCCGCCCAGTACAGATGCATCCTGGCTGTAAACATAGACCAGATTGCCGTCGATCACACCATAACCTGTGATTACACCGTCTGACGGTGTTGCTGTCTGCTTCAGGTTGAAATCTGTGTTTCTGGCAGTCACACAACCTCCGATTTCAACAAAGCTGTTCTCATCAAGTAAAGAAGCGATTCTTGTACTTGCCAAGTTTTGTGCTGTATTACTCATTGTTCAGCCCTCCATTAATAATTTATTAAAAGAAAAAAAAATTTTCTGCCGATTGTAATTGTAATGGTTTTTGGAAGATTTAGCAAGTATTTTCTCGTTTTTCTCACTTTTTTTGTAGCACAACACCAGAAATAATCCGAATTTCATTCATGTTCCGTCATGCACATTCATTTTATTTCATTTTTCGTTGAATTTTAAACTCTTTCGTTGAATTTTGAACATAGCCTCAAACCTCTTACTTTGCATGTAAGAATGACCGAATGATATTCTAACCTTTTATTTTCCGTCATCATCCGGATATGAAAAACTTTTTTATGATCTGCCCGGCACACCACGACAGACTGATACGTTCTGCCCCATCCGCAGTCACGATCTCGTTTTCTTTGATTTTTTCATTATTTAAAAACAGCGTTACGTTTCCCATCACCGTATCTGCTTCAAGGGGAGCCGCTGTTTTCGTTTTCATATGGCAGACCAGCTTCACCTCATCTTCATCCGATACAAGAAGGCGGATCTTATGCTCTTTTGTCTGCCCGCCCCGGGACTGCACCGCCGTTTTTACAAGACATGGATCTTTGATCTTTCCACTTGCCGGAATCCCGCCTTCCACCAGCACCTGCGGTGTCTGTGCATTCATTTCAAATTCCCGGATGTAAAAATGTTCTTTTGCATAATCCATCAGCTTTTTCGTATCTGTCCACTTATAGCTCCGGTTGTTCGGCCAGCCGCAGCCAAGCAGTGCCACCACAAAGGTTCTGCCTTCGCTTTCCAGTGCCCCAACATAACAGTAACCTGCCTTTCCGGTAAATCCAGTCTTTCCGGTCAGTGCCCCTTCCATCATATCGAGGAATGCATTGTGATTGTAACAGCTGTAATGTTTCTTCTGCTCTACATCTGAAAATTCATACGTTTTTGTGCGGGTGATCTCAAGAAATTCATCCCTTTTCGGTGACTGCATGATGCAGTAACGCAGGATTCTTGCAAGATCCACAGCCGTCGTTGCGTGTTCTCCGCCCGCATCTTCGTCATCGAGTCCGTTCGGTGTCACAAAATGCGTGTCGCTGCATCCGATTTCTTCTGCTTTCTGATTCATTTTTTCCGCAAAACCTTCCACACTGCCTGCCGTCTTTTCTGCTAGGATCACAGCCGCATCGTTGTGGCTCTCCAGCATCAGAGAATAAAGCAGATCCTTTACGTAAAAAGTTTCTCCCTTTTGTACGCCAAGGTGTACTTTTGGCTGCATGGCTGCGTTTTCGGAGGCTGCTGCCGTATCGGATGGATCTGTATTTTCCAGTACCAGAATGCAGGTCATGATCTTTGTCGTGCTCGCCATGGCACGCACTTCCTGCTCATTTTTTCCAAACAAAATACGCCCGGAATCTCCATCCATCAGGACGGCTGACTGGGCGTACAGCTGCATATCCTCTGCTTTTGCTGATATCGGTGCTGCAAGCAGCAACAGCATAAAGATTATAAAGCTTCGGATCACCGTAATTCTTTTTTTCACTGCACACACTTCCCATCTGTTTTTCCGCATGCACACGGCATCCGGTATGTTACAGTGTGTGTTCTTTTTCTCTTTTTATGCACATCAGATACGTTCTACTCATAATTCCGCTCAAAACGGCCGTTCAGATTCTGTACATCTTCGAGCGTATCATAAAAATCTTCCAGAACGGTCACCGTCTCCGGAATCGCCAGGCGAAGCAGTGCCATCAGCTCCTCTGTGCTCTGTTCACAGCGTCTGAGCGGTCTTTTTCGCATGATATGACCCTGAATGCTGTCATAGGCTCCGGTAAGCCGCATCCCCCACAGCAGAAGCATCCTCTTTGGAAATCTGTGGCACACCGTAATTCCCGTATAAAATTTCAGAGAATTTATGCTTTTTCGCACTGTCTTTTCCGGCAGTTCCAAAATGGCCGAGACCGCACGCACGCTCTCTTTTGATGCTTTCAGCTGGGCTGCCGGCTTAAAACGAAACGGATTCTTCCCCGATCTTTCCATCAGATAACGATCCAACTCCGTTTCGATCTCATCATGCCTCGCCCCTGTCTTCTCCATGTATTTTGCAATATAGGGATGACACGTACTGTCCAGCATATAATGGCAGATAAATCCAAATACATATGCCAGTGCCTCTTCATCCCCGGTTTCCTGACAGTATTCTTTGCATTTTCGAAAAAACGAGGCTGCGATCTGTTCATGCATCGCCATTCCCTTCTGACTGACCGGATTTTCATGGAACAGATGATAATAAAAAAGAATATCCGGTCCATGCTGGCCGATCCGGTAAGCATTCATATGCTCTTCCACGATTTCTTTTAAATTTTCCGGAAGCTTCTGATAAACCATTTTTCCAAAAACATCATGTGTATATGTGGTTGGCATAAAACATCTCCAATCCTTTCCCGGATACAAAGGCCGGTATCTTTCTGCCTCAATATCCCTATATATCCAGTTTCAGCTGTACTTCTTCTTCTGCCTCTGCTTTAAAGTCTTCCATTTTGACCGTGCTGATCACCGGAAGCTCATCCAGCGACTGCACTCCGAAACTGCGTAAAAATTCTTCCGTTGTCCCAAAAACGATCGGTTTGCCCGGTGCATCGATCCTGCCAAGCTCTCTGACCAGATCATACTCAATCAGTTTATTGATCGCATGGTCACTTTTTACCCCACGGATCTTCTCGATCTCCGCTTTTGTGACCGGCTGCTTGTAGGCGATGATCGACAACGTTTCCAGTGCCACATCAGACAGTGTTGCTTTTTTGGGCTGTTTCGCCACCCGGATCAGATATTCATACATCTCTTTTTTGGTGCAGAGCTGATAGGCATGTTCCAGCTCCACGATCTGAATCCCTCTGTCTTCTTTTTTATATTGCTCCATCATATCTGCGAGCAGTTCTTCTGTACTTTCAACCTTCATTTCAAGTGCCGCTGCAATCTTTTCGACTTCCACCGATCCGCCCATGGCAAACAGGATCGCCTCAACTGCCGCTTTCATCTGTCTTGTTTTTTGCGATGTGGATCTCACCGAAACTTTCCTCCTGAACGATCGTAATAACGCCTTCCTTCATCATCTCCAGAATGATGAGAAATGCTATGATAACCTGCATTTTCGTTGCCTGTCCAAGAAGCAGTTCCCGAAAATTGCAGACTTCGTGCTGCTCAATATATTCTGCCACTTTTTCCCGCATCTGATCCATGTCTACTTCTTCTTTCTGCAGTGTGCCGAACGTACTGCGGATCGGATCGATGCGGTTGTTCTGCCGCCGTATGATATCCACAAAAATCCGGTGCATCCTGGAAAGTGTCACGCCCGCAAGCAGCTCTTCTGTGGATACCGGCTGCTTATATGCCTTCACTTCTTCCGGCAGATCCTGCTTATGGTAGAGAACCTGGGCGGCATCCTGCCTGCGTTCCTTAAGTTCATAAGAAATATATTTATACATCTTATATTCGAGCAGCTGCTGCACCAGTTCCTGACGCGGATCTTCCGCTTCGCCCTCTTCGTTCACTTCTTTCGGGAGCAGCATCCGTGATTTGATATCCAGAAGCGTTGCCGCCATCAGAAGAAACTCACTCATCACGCCAAGATCCTGCTTTTTCATTTCATGGAGATACGCCATGTACTGGTCGGTGATCTCAGCGATCGGTATATCATAAATGCTGACTTTATTCTTTTCGATCAGGTGCAGAAGCAGGTCGAGCGGTCCTTCAAAAGCCTGTAATTTTACTGCAATCCCCATAATTTCACCTCTTGATCCGCACGGTAACGACCTCGGTCGGATTGTTGATCCGAAACAGACCGGAATGATTACCCATGCCGGCACCGACGACCATGCTGCTTGTATCCATCTGATACAGACCGTGGTCGTACTTCGGGAATAGCTGGAACTGCGGGCTGATGACTCCGCCAAAATACGGCAGACGGATAAAACCGCCGTGCAGATGTCCGGCAAAAGTAAAGTCCGCACCCCAGGCAGTATATTCTTCAAAAAAGACCGGATTGTGTGTCAGAAGGATCTGGTATGCATCCTGTTTTCGTTTTCCGATGCTTCGCTCCATGCCGACAACGGACGGATGTCTGCGGCTGAACCGCCGGTAATATTCCCACGGCAGCTCATACCCGGTCACGGCAACTTTCTCACCGTCGATCCAGAACCATGCCGTCTCGTTGTGCAGAACCTGCACGCCGCCGTTTTTCAGATCATCCATAAATTTCTGATATCGCTCCGGCTGATGTCTCTCCACACACATCTCATGGTTTCCGTTTACAAAACAGACCGGTGCAAGATCCGAAAGACGGGAGAGCAGAGCCACGGCTATGGCATCACCCTCCTCCCTGTCTCCGCTTAACATATCGCCCGAAGCCAGTATCAGATCCGGTTTCTGATCCCAGGCACACTCGATGATCGGCCGGTTTCTCGGTTCGTAACAGGTCCCGTGCAGGTCACTTAAACAAAACAGGACCATTTTTCGCTTTGTGGTATCTTCTTTCTGTTTTTTTGTTGTCCCTATCTCATAAAATATCTTTCTCATAACTACAACTATAACATAGGATGTCGTTATGGTCAAAATATATTTGATGCCAGGGTCAAAAGCCTGAAACCACGATGTGCTTGCACAGGAGTGGTTTTATGGCATCTTTTGGTGCTTAACATCCTTTCGATCCTAAAGTAAAAACGCATCCACACCTTCCTGGAAATAATCCACAAAACCTGCTCTCTGCACTTCTTCTGTTGTCAGGATATCCACACTTCCGATCTGTTTTCCGTTCAGAAAATACTGCAGTTCTCCTGCTTTTTCCCCCTGTTTCACCGGAGCTACAAGTGTTTCTTCTTTGATCTGCTTTCGTTCAATCTGCGAAAAGTCCACGCCTTCGGTATCCAGATAAGAAAAGGGTTCCCGGTATGTGCACAAAATATTTCTCTTTTTTCCGCCGGTCACTTTGATTTCTCCGGCTTCCGGCGGCTCTTCATCTTTGTAGATCCGGCAGATTCCAAATCCGTAGTTGAGCAGCGTCGCCGCATTGGCAAACCGGATTTTTGAATCCGGTCCTGCCATGATCACGCTGATCAGTGTGATATCACCACGCTTTGCAGCCGCCGATACGCAGAATTTTGCCTTGCCGGTACTGCCCGTTTTCAGTCCGATACAGCCGTCATAGCTTCTGAGAAGCTTGTTGGTGTTGGTAAGTCCGAATGCACTGCTGCCTTTTGCTGTCACATGCGTGATGTCCTCCATCCAGATTGTCGTGTACTGCTCAACCTGCGGAAAGTTCAGCAGAAGCTCTCTTGACATGATTGCAATGTCACGCGGCGTTGTATAGTGCTCATCCGAATCCGTCAGGCCACAGCAGTCCACAAAATGTGTGTTCTCCATGCCAAGTGCTGCCGCCCGCTCATTCATTTTCTGAACAAAAGCTTCTTCGCTTCCGCCTATGTATTCTGCCATGGCAACGGAAGCATCGTTCCCGGATGCCACTAGAATACATTTGAGCAAAGTGTCAACCGTCTGTTTTTCCCCTTCTTCCAGAAATACCTGCGAGCCGCCCATGGATTTGGCATGAGCACTTGTCACCACTTCATCCTGAAGTGTGATCTTCCCGCTCTTTATTGCTTCCATGATCAGCAGTGTGGTCATGATCTTGGTGACACTCGCCGGGCTTCGCCTTGTATCCGCCTCTTTTTCATACAGGATTTTCCCGGTCGTCAGCTCCATCAGGCAGGCTGCCGGTGATTCGATTTCCACGTTTTCTGCAAAACTCTGTCCTGGAAATGCAGCTGTCGTTCCGCCTGTGATGAGCACCAGTGCAAGCAGCAGGCTGATTCCCCTTGTTTTCCACTTTTTCATATAAAACGCTCCTGTTTTTCCTATATAAACAGTATAAGCAGGCATTTGCTCATGCATGACAGGTCCGATACATTTTTCGCATCTGTTTTTGGGGATGGCAGCACACTTTTGCACAGCATACATTCCTCTCATTTTCAGGACATAAAGAAAACCTCCGGCATCACTGCCAGAGGCTTCATTTGCACATATTAGTTGTATTTACGCTTACGCGCTGCTTCGGATTTCTTTTTTCTTCTTACGCTTGGTTTTTCGTAATGTTCTCTTTTACGAATCTCCTGCTGAATACCAGCCTTTGCGCAGTTTCTTTTGAAACGGCGTAAAGCACTGTCCAAAGTCTCGTTTTCTTTTACGATTACATTTGACATAAATTCACACCTAACCTCCCTCCAGTTGTAGATTGTGCATAATACAACTGTCTGGGTATTTTATTGCACTTCTGACATTATAGCATATTTTCTCGAAACGTCAAGATTTTTCTTCTTTTTTCTCGATGAAAATTTTGCTTATTTGATCTGATCTTCCAGAATTCCTGCTACGGCTGCGATCGCTTCCGGGATCTTATCCGGATTTTTGCCGCCGGCCTGTGCCATATTCGGTCTTCCGCCGCCGCCACCGCCGACGATCTGTGCGATGCCTTTGACCAGATTTCCGGCATGGGCACCCTGTTTCATTGCTCCGTCGGTTGCAGTTGCCATCAGGCATACTTTTCCGTCATTTGCAGATGCCAGTACTACGACACCTTCGCCCAGTTTTTCTTTGAGCTGGTCTCCAAGGTCACGCAGTCCGTTCATGTCAACGCCTTCCAGTGCAGCTGCCAGCAATTTCACACCTTTAACTTCGGTAACCTTGTCCATGACATTTCCAAGTGCTCCCTGTGCCATCTTGCTCTTCAGAGCTTCGTTCTCACTGTGCAGGGATTTTACTTCTGCCTGCAGATGCTCGATCTTGTCGCATACTTCATGCGTTCCGGCTTTCAGAAGGGCTGCTGCTTTTGCCAGCTGTTCTTCTACATTTCTATAATATGCAAATACACCCTGACCGGTCAGTGCTTCGATACGTCTTACACCGGATGCAACACCTGCCTCGGATACGATCTTGAATGCCTGGATCTCGCCGGTATTTGCCACATGGGTACCGCCGCAGAGCTCGATGGAGAAGTCTCCCATGGATACAACACGTACGTTTTCGGAATATTTTTCCCCAAACAGTGCCATTGCTCCTGTTTTCTTGGCTTCGTCGATGCTCATGATCTTTGTCACAACCGGAAGGTTTGCCTGGATTTCTTTATTTACCAGTGCTTCTGTCTTTGCGATCTCTTCTGCTGTCATGGCTTCAAAATGTGTGAAGTCAAAACGCAGTCTGTCCGGAGTTACCAGGGAACCTTTCTGTTCTACATGGTTTCCGAGTACGGTTTTGAGTGCTTTCTGCAACAGATGCGTTGCACTGTGGTTCTTGCAGGTATCTGCTCTTTCTTCCGGTGCAACTTCCAGTGTCACTTTGTCGCCGACTTTGAACATGCCCTTTGTCACATATCCAACATGTCCGATCTTGCCGCCCAGCAGTTTGATTGTTTCTTCTACTTTGAACTCAGCATCTGCGTTGCGGATCACACCGGTATCGCCTTCCTGTCCGCCCATGGTTGCATAGAACGGTGTCTGTTCTACGAAGATCGTTGCCTTGTCTCCGTCAGAAACGGCATCTACAACTTCTGTCTCCGTTGTAAGTACGGTGATGTCAGATTCATAAGAAAGCTTATCATATCCCACAAATTCGGATGTGATGGATGGATCGATCTCATCGTAAACGGTTGCATCTTTTCCCATGTAGTTGGATACTTTTCGTGAAGTTCTGGCTTTGACTCTCTGCTCTTCCATTGCAGCTTTGAAGCCGTCCTCATCGATGCTGTATCCTTTCTCTTCCAGGATTTCTTTTGTCAGATCCAGCGGGAATCCATACGTATCATACAGCATAAATGCATTTGCTCCGGAAAGTACTTTCTCGCCTTTTCCTTTCATTTCTTCTTCCATACCGTTTAAGATGTCCAGACCCTGATCAATGGTCTTGCCGAATTTTTCTTCTTCTTTGGTCAGCACATTAAAAATGAACTCTTTCTTTTCTTCCAGTTCCGGGTATCCGTCTTTGGAACCTTCGATGACAGTCTCACTCAGTCTGCTTAAGAAATTGCCTTCGATGCCAAGCATCTTTCCGTGGCGTGCCGCACGGCGGATCAGACGGCGCAGTACATAGCCGCGTCCTTCGTTTGACGGCATGATACCATCGGAGATCATAAATGTCGCAGAACGGATATGGTCCGTGATCAGACGGATGGATACGTCTTTCGCATCATCCTGCTGATATTTTATATTTGCAAATTCACACACTTTGTTGCGAAGTGCCTGCAGAGTATCTACATCAAAAATAGAATCAACATCCTGAACAACAACGGCCAGACGTTCCAGCCCCATACCAGTATCGATGTTCTTCTGCTTCAGCTCGCTATAATTGCCTTTTCCGTCGTTCTCAAACTGGGTAAATACATTGTTCCATACTTCCATGTAACGGTCGCACTCACATCCGACGGTGCATCCCGGTTTGCCGCAGCCGTATTTTTCACCGCGGTCATAGTAAATCTCAGAACACGGACCGCAAGGGCCTGCACCATGCTCCCAGAAGTTGTCTTCTTTTCCAAAACGGAAGATACGCTCCGGTGCAATGCCGATCTCTTTGTTCCAGATCTCGAACGCTTCCTCATCGTTCTCGTAAATAGACGGATACAGTCTTTCCGGGTCCAGTCCGACTACCTGGGTCAAAAACTCCCAGGACCAGGCGATCGCTTCGTGTTTGAAATAATCGCCGAAAGAAAAGTTACCCAGCATTTCAAAGAAGGTACCATGTCTTGCTGTCTTACCTACGTTCTCGATATCGCCTGTACGGATACATTTCTGGCAGGTTGTAACACGTGTTCTTGGCGGCTTTTCTGCTCCCGTAAAGTATGGTTTCAGAGGTGCCATACCGGAATTGATAATCAGAAGACTATTATCATTGTGCGGAACCAGTGAAAAGCTCTTCATTGCCAGATGTCCCTTGCTCTCGAAAAATTCAAGGAACATTTTTCTAAGTTCGTTTACTCCATATGCTTTCACAACAAATCCTCCTGTGTGATCTAAATCTGTTTTTCAGGCTGTATTTCTGCCTGCATTTTTGCGTCCTTGCGGTCACGCAGCACTTTTCCGAGGCGGATTCCGCCGTAGGATACACCTGCAAGGATCAGCATTTCTACAATGCTTGTGATAAAGGTTGTCAGTATTGCCATATTGCCACCTCCTGTGCTTTTTGCACGTACTTTAGTCAGCTTTTACCTGATGATAGCCTTTCTTGCCTTTTTTGATCAGGAGAACGCCGTCTTCATCAAAATCTGCACTGGTAAATACTTTTGCAAAATCCGTTACTTTTACATCGTTGACAGAAACACCGCCCTGTGTTACCAGTCTTCTTGCTTCGGAACGGTTCTTTGCAAGTTTGGTATCCACCAGAAGTGTCAGGATATCTTTTCCTTCTTCCAGCTCTGCTGCCGGGTAAGAAGTAGTCGGGATATCTGCAGTCTTGCCGCCCTGTACAAACAGTGCTCTTGCAGCAGTCTGTGCTTTCTCTGCTTCTTCTTCGCCGTGTACGATCTTTGTGATCTCGTATGCCAGCACTTCTTTTGCCTTGTTGATCTCTGCACCTTCCAGTGCACCCAGTCTTCTTACTTCTTCCATCGGAAGGAATGTCAGAAGGCCTAAGCATTCTTCTACTTTGACATCTTCGATGTTTCTCCAGTACTGGTAGAATTCGTACGGGGAAGTCTTCTCCGGGTCCAGCCATACTGCACCCTTCATGGTCTTGCCCATCTTGATGCCCTCGCTGGTGGTCAGCAGCTTGAAGGTCAGGCCGTAAGCCGGTTTTTGTTCTTTTCTTCGGATCAGGTCAACACCGCCCAGGATGTTGGACCACTGGTCGTTTCCGCCAAGCTCCATCTGGCAGCCGTACAGCTGGTTCAGTTTCAGGAAATCGTAGGACTGCATCAGCATGTAGTTGAACTCGAAGAACGTCAGTCCTCTTTCCATTCTCTGTTTGTAGCACTCTGCAGTCAGCATTTTGTTGACTGAGAAATGTACCCCGATCTCACGCAGGAATTCTACATAATTCAGATCCAGCAGCCAGTCTGCATTGTTTGCGATGATCGCCTTGTCATTGTCAAAATCGATGAATCTGGAAAGCTGTTCATGGAAACGCTTTGCATTGTAATCGATCTTTTCTTTTGTCATCATATTTCTCATATCAGATTTACCGGACGGGTCACCGATCATTGTGGTTCCGCCACCAAGCAGGGCGATCGGTCTGTGACCTGCTCTCTGCATATGCATCATTGCCATGATCGTCAGGAAGTGTCCTGCGGTCAGGCTGTCTGCGGTTGCATCAAATCCAATGTAAAATGTTACCTTTTCTTTGCCCAGAAGCTCTCTGATCTCTGCTTCGTGCGTTGTCTGCTCAATAAATCCTCTTTCTTTCAGGACGTCAAATACGTTCTGTTCCATCGTTTGATTCCTCCTTAGACTTTTTGTTTTCCAAGGGCGTAAAAGCGTAGAAAGCCCTCGCCCTTCTTATACGAAAAGGACGAGAGCTGAAATCTCGTGTTACCACCTTTATTCACAGCCGGCTCACACCAGACTGCCTCAGTAAGTACTGCCATCGGAATCCTTTCATGTAAAATCCTTTTGCTGTTCTTCGCAATTTTTTACCTATCCACAGCAATACTTTAACGTTGTTAACGGATGTCACTCCGCTGCAGCCTACTTACACTTCTGTGTTCGGTGCAGAGCTCCGGAATGTATTCGCAGGAACCGCATCTGTGCCTCTCACCGGCCGGCAACTCTCTGTTGTGCAGTTGTTCTGTTACTTCTTTCCTTCACAGCCTTTGCCTCATTTTTATGTCTCATGCGGATGTCAGAAAGATTCTGTTTTTCTCCCGTACTTCCACAATTTTGACATTATCCTCATTATAATAAGCGAGTTTTCATTTGTCAAGACTGCTTTCCGGTGTTCGCCCGGTTCCTGCGGTTTCTCATTTCCTTTTTATTATTGATTTTGAAAATTCTGCTCTTTTACAAGTTTATCTTTCAGATTTTCAAAATAAGTGTCCCATTCTTCCTGTGCTTCTTCTGAGGAAGAATCTACCGCTTTCTCATTATACTCATCATTTAACGCTGACACATAATTCTGGATCGGCAGCTGTTTCTGGTATACGGTAAATTCATATGCCCAGTAATCATCCTCCGAATCAAACTGGTCGATCACGTCTTGAATATCTTCGCTGTTGTCCACGCTTTCGAGCTGTAGCTTCATATCTTCTATATATGCCTGCACCTGCTCATCCGTCACAGAATAGCCGTTTTTGACTGCCGCTGCGTAAAGTGCATTGTACTGCTTGATCTCTTTATCCGCATCTTTCGCCGCCTGCCCGTCATCTTCACTTTTTAATTTATAAAAAGATTTGACCTGCTCGTATTCTTTCATCGTGATTGAGACATCTTTTCCGACTGCATAGAGCGGTTCGTCGTCTGCACTCTGTGTGTTTATTTTTTCTTCATCTGCCGACTGTTTTAAAATTTCACCCCAAAGTGCCGAAACCGATTTTCCCTGATTTCCTGCATAAACTGCCGAAACAGAAAGAACTGCCACCAGAGCTGCGGCTGCGATACCCGCTGCAAGTTTTCTTTTTTTCATATAGATCCAACCTTTCCTACTATTTTGTTTTGAGTGCAAATGATATAGAACCAGAATATGTAGGTATAACTGCTCCTGTACAGCATACCCAAAACGGATAATTCACTTTCGCTTTTGTAGCTTTAAAAGTTGTCAAGTTTCAAACCGATACGATCTTTCTATGTTTTTCTGCAACCATTTCATCAGCAACTTGTCTGATCATTTTCCCCAACAAAAAATCGCTATAACATCAGCCATCACTGATATTATAACGATTTTCGTTTTGTTTTTTCTACATTCTGTCACACTTTTCAATTTTCAGATCCGGATAAACGGTATAGCCCCATTTTTTTGCATTGCGGTTCAGGCTGTACTGTCCAAATGCATCTTCTGTAATTTCAAATGCAAAGGCATGTTCCAGCCAGGCATGCCGCCACTGTCTTCCGCCGCCCATCGGCTCCACGGCCGCCAGCTCTGCCACATATTCTCCTTTTGTAAGGCTTGTGGTATCAAAGTGAATCCCCACGCCTGCTGAAGTATTTTTTGCAAACGCCCCAATTCCTTCGGAAACGGATGTGCCCACTGCCTGGCCGTCCGTACTGTGGATGGTACAGCGAAGATGCAGATCTGCAATTGCTTCCTGCACTCGAAACGCCACGGAAAATCCGATTCCTTCTTTTGCCGTTACCTGATTGCTGTTTTTGATATCAAGGCTTGTAAACTGCATTTTTCCGGTGGTCCTGCGGTCATTTGCATCTGCTTCATAAGTATAGTGTAATTTCATCTGCACAACATCACCCAGATATTTTGCGATCGCCTCTTCCGGTTCGCCATCAAAAACAAGATGTCCTTTCTCTAGGACAATGCAGCGGTTGCAGAGTGTGCGGATGGTTTCCATATTGTGGGATACATAGAGAATGGTTTTCTGCTCATCGTTTGAGAGCTGTGTCATTTTATCCAGACATTTCTTCTGAAAATGCATATCTCCAACTGCTAAAACTTCGTCCATCAAAAGCAGTTCGGAATTTAAATGTGCCGCTACAGCAAATGCCAGTTTCACATACATCCCGCTGGAATAACGTTTGACCGGAGTATCGATAAATTCTTCACATTCGGAAAATGCAATGATCTGATCGATACAGGCATCGATCTCCTGTCGTTTCATTCCGAGGATGGCTCCGTTCAGATAAATATTCTCCCGCCCGGTCAGTTCTCCGTGAAACCCGGTTCCTACTTCGAGCATACTGGAAATCCTTCCCTTTACGCCGATGCCTCCTTCGGTGGGTGCCGTCACACGTGCCAGCAGTTTAAACAGTGTTGATTTTCCTGCACCATTTGCACCGATCACACCGATCCGTTCTCCTCTGTGCACATCAAAGGAAACATCTTCCAGTGCATAAAAACACTCTTTTGAAGTATATTCTCTGCGTCCGATCCGCTGATTTGGATCGGGTTTCCCACGCTTTCTTGCCCACCAGCTCTGAAGATCCCTCTGAAGTGTCCCCCGTCCGATCACGCCAAGCCGATATTCTTTTGAGAGATGGCGGATACGGATCACAACTTCTTTTTCTTCCATTTCTTTTCCCTTTCTGAGCACAGGCATAAATGCTACTCGCTGTACGCCTGGCAATTTTCCATGCTATGATGCTAGACGGTATCCATAAAATTTCGCTGTGTTTTATTGAACATCACCGTTCCGACAAACAAAATCAGCAGGGTGATCCCCAGCCCGATCATCAGGTTCGGTATGGAAACATTGCCGCTTCCAAGCCAGCCATAACGGAAACATTCCACAATGTACGCAACCGGGTTCAGACTAAGCAGTATTCTCCATTTTCCCGGAATCTGTGAAAGCGGATAAACAATCGGACTGGCATACATCCACAGCTGAATCCCAAATCCGACCAACACCTGAAGATCGCGGTATTTTGCCGTCAGGGATGCTAGGATCATTCCGGTGCCGATTGCGAGCAATGCCAGCATCACAAGCAAGACCGGTGTCATCAGACACAGCCAGGTGATTCTTACTTGACCGCTTCCAAGGCTGCAAAACAACAGGATCAGAAACAGCAGGAACTGTGCACCGAATGTGATCAGTTTAGAGACAGCGGATGATGCCGGAACAACAATCCTTGGAAAATATACTTTTCCAAACAGTCCGGCATTACCAATAAAGGTACTCGATGCCGCACTTAAGCAGCTTGAAAAATAGTTCCACAGAATATTGCCTGCCATATAAAACAGAAATGCAGGCGTCCCATCGGTGGATATTCCGGCGATCCTGCCAAAGATCAGACTGAACATCCCCGTTGTCAAAAGCGGGCTTAACAGTATCCACGACGGGCCCAAAATGGTCTGTTTGTACATCGTTTTGAAATCTCTCCGCACAAACAGAAACAGCAGATCCCGGTATTCCCAAAGTTCTTTTATTGGAAAATGAAATGCCGAAGCATAAGGGCGTATCTCCATCGTCCAGTCGTCTGATCCAAGATCGACTTTTTCTGCCTGTCTCATAATTTATACTCCCTCATCCACAATGAGATCCGTTCCGTCTGCCGCCGTGGTCGCAAGGGTATCGCAGCGTTCGTTTTCCGGGTGTCCGTCATGTCCTTTTACCCAGATAAAAGTCACCTGATGCGGCTCCTTTGCTTTCAGCAGGCGTTTCCAGAGATCTGTATTTTTAACAGGTTCATTTTTGCCTCGTTTCCAGCCTTTTTTCAGCCAGCCGTCAATCCAGTGTTGATTAAAGGCATCGGTCAGATATTTGGAGTCCGAATAAAGCTGCACTTCGCACGGTCTGGTCAGCTTTTCCAGACCGGTGATCGCTGCCATCAGCTCCATGCGGTTGTTGGTCGTCCGTACATATCCCTGGCTGTATTCCCGCTCATGCAGCACACCTTTGCTGTCGATATATTGCAGGATTGTTCCGTAACCGCCCGGTCCGTCCGGGTTTCCTCTTGCTGCACCATCTGTAAAAATTTTTACAAACATCTTTTTCCCCCTAGTGAACTACTTTTCTAAGATAAGGTCACAGAAAGCCGCCAATCCCCGGGACGGCGGCTTTCTTTTCAGAGACCTGGGATATCAGGAAGCTATCCTTTCCCAGTCCTCTTACATACTCTTTAGCAAAGATCATAAATAGAGTAGATCAGTTTCTCGGAATCATCCCATCCAAGGCATGGGTCTGTGATGGATTTGCCGTAGATGTGCGGTACACATCCGATCTTCTGATTTCCACCTTCGATGTAACTTTCGATCATCACACCTTTTACCAGTGTTTTGATGTGTGGATTCAGGTTGCGGCTGTGAAGCACTTCGTTCACGATACGAACCTGTTCTGCATACTGTTTGTTGGAGTTGGAGTGGTTTGCATCCACAACAACAGCCGGGTTTTTGAGATTTCTCTCTTTATAGAGACGGTCTACCAGGTTCAGGTCTTCATAGTGGTAGTTCGGGATGCAGTTGCCGTGTTTGTTTACAGCTCCACGTAAAATGGTATGTGCCAGTTCGTTTCCGGTTGTCTTCACTTCCCAGGAACGGTAAATAAAGCTGTGGCTGCACTGTGCTGCAACAACAGAGTTGAGCATAACGCTTAAGTCGCCGCTGGTCGGGTTCTTCATACCGGCCGGTACGTCCATGCCGCTGACTACCAGACGATGCTGCTGGTCTTCTACAGAACGTGCTCCAATCGCTACATAAGAAAGCAGATCAGATAAGTATCTGTAGTTTTCCGGGTACAGCATTTCATCTGCTGCGGTAAGACCGGTCTGCTCGATTGCATGAATATGCATTTTACGTATTGCCAGAAGTCCTGCCAGCAGGTCCGGTTTTTTCTCCGGATCCGGCTGATGCATCATTCCTTTATATCCTTCACCTGTTGTACGCGGTTTGTTTGTATAAATACGTGGGATCAGGATCAGCTTGTCACCGACTTTTTCATTTACTTTTGCCAGGCGGCCTGCATAATCCAGAACTGCCTCTTCATTATCTGCAGAACAAGGTCCGATGATCACCAGAAATTTATCGGATTCTCCGGTAAACACCTTGCGGATCTCCTCATCTCTTGCTTTTTTGATTGCTGCCAGTTCTTCTGACAGAGGATATTTTTCTCTGATCTCCTGCGGAGTCGGTAATTTTTTGATAAATTCGAAACTCATGTCATTCTCCTCATCTGTTTCATTCTAAATTCAGCTTTCGTGCCTGCTTTTTAAAAGCAGGAATTTTATTTTCCTCTGATACCGAAAGCAGACTTTTCCACGAAACGATATCCACGAAAACAATTCCAGTCTATTATATCACAACTTGTATAAATATCCACCCTGTTTTATTCGCTAAAAATTATGGAATTATGATCTTATTCTTTAAAAATATTTCGTTTTGTGATGAAATAAGCGAAATTGTGTCTATAAATTGTAGGCGAAAGGTCATCGTTCCACCCTGTGCCTGAGCTGTTTTTTCTGCCGCAAGCTCCCCTGCCAGACCGACAAATGCACAGCACGCCGCCACACTTTCCAGCGAATTTTCGATTGAAAGAAAGGCTCCTAAAAGTACCGAGGACATACACCCGCTGCCTGTGATCCTTGCCATCAGCGGATCACCGTTCTTACAGTACCACAGACGTTCGCCGTCCGTCAGAATGTCCGTCTCTCCGGATGCCCACAGAAACAGTCTGTTCTGTCTGGCAAATTCCTGCATTGCCTGTGTATCGATCTGCTGCTGCATGGCATCCACCCCGACAACCGTTCTGTCATTTTTGATCAGTGCCGCAATCTCCGAATAATTCCCTCGGATGCAGTCCGCCCCGGCTTTTTTTATCAGCTCAATACATTTTGTCCTGCGGTAAGTGGAGCCGGATACACCGACCGGATCTATCACGATCGGATGCCCCAGCCTTGTTGCCATAAGTGCCGCACTTTTCATCGCTTCATAATCCGCAATCGCCCCGAAATTGCAGACCAGTGCATCACACCCCGCGGAAATCTCAGCAGCCTCCTGCGGATGATGTGCCATGGTCGGGGACGCACCGGCTGCCAGCAGAATGTTGGCACAGTCATTGACGGTCACCGCATTGGTGATGCACTGCACCAGCGGACGCCTGTTTTGTATTTCCTGATGCAGCGAAGCAATCTTTTCTGCAAAAATTCCGGTATTTTTCTGATCTGAAACCTCCATCCGCATCTACACTTCTCCGTTCTGCAGCTTAGCAAGCACACCCATTTTCGCCATCGAAACGGTAATCACAGCTGCCAGGATCGTACCGCCGCAGGTACTGACAAGGAACGGCACAACAAATGTAAACAGTGCTGCACTTTGATTTCCCATGATCAGAGATGCCACCGGATAAGAAAGCATGCCGCCGATGATGCCCGTTCCAAACACTTCTCCGATGTAGGCAAACGGCAGTTTTTTCCCATAGCGATACAGAAGTCCGCCAAGCAGTGCCCCGCACATGCTTCCAGGGAATGCCAGCGGGCTTCCAAGCCCGGTCAGATTGCGGATCAGTGCCGCTAAAAATGCCTGTCCAAATCCCCACCACGGTCCGACTGTCACTGCACACAGAACGTTGACCAGATGCTGCACAGGTGCACATTTTGACCCGAATATAGGGAAGGAAAACATACTGCCGACCACTGCGATCGCCGTAAACAGAGCCGTCAGTGTCAGCTTTTCAATCCTGCTCCTGCTGTTGTATTTTTCGTTGTATGAATGATTATTCATCTTATTATTTTTCTTTTTTGCGTTATCCATGTTACCACTCTTCCTTTATCGCAAATCCATGATTCATCGGACCGCTGCCAGCTCCAAGATCCAGCATCGCTGCCAGTGCCCCGGAAATATAGCGTTTTGCCGCCTCGACCGAAGTTTCCAGATCTCTGCCTTTCGCAAGATTGGATGCGATCGCAGAAGAAAGCGTACATCCGGTTCCGTGCGTGTTTGGATTGTCGATCCGCACTCCATGGAACCACACCGGCTTCTTATCCTTCTGCCAGAGCAGATCGCTGGCATCGTTTTTCTGATGACCGCCCTTTAAAAGAACGGAGCATCCATACCGTGTTCCGATCACTTCTGCTGCTTTTTCCATATCCTGCACTGTCTCGATCTCCATATCCGCCAGCACTTCTGCCTCCGGAATGTTCGGCGTGATCACCGTTGCCAGCGGGAACAGCTTTTCTTTTAACGTCTCGATGGCCTCCTCACTGATCAGTCTTGCTCCGCTTGTAGAAACCATGACCGGATCGACCACGATATTTTCCGCCTGATACTCCGTCAGTTTCCCGGCGATCGTCCGGATCAGAGCTGCGGAGGCAACCATGCCGGTCTTTACCGCATCCGGCCGGATATCTGTAAAAATGCAGTCCAGCTGCTCTGCCAGAAACTGCGGTGTCACTTCCATAATATCTGCTACTTTTGTGGTATTCTGTGCCGTCAGTGCCGTGATCGCACTCATCGCATACACACCGTTTGCCATCATTGTCTTGATGTCCGCCTGGATACCGGCTCCGCCGCCAGAATCGCTTCCGGCGATTGTAAGTGCTGTTTTCATTTTCATATGCATTCCTCTTTCTGTTTCAGGTGAATTTGCTTTTATCTTTTATTCACAGATCCTGTCTGCTTTCTCTCGCAGATCTTCTGCCGCTTTTTTGATATCTTCACAGGCAAACAGACCACTCACCACTGCCACACCTGCCATTTTCCTGCCTTTCAGCAAAAGAATGTTGCCGCCGTCAATGCCTCCGATTGCCACCACCGGGATCTTCACGCTCTCGCAGATCTCCTGTAAAAGTGCATGATCCATCGGTTTTGCATCTTTTTTGGTGCTGGTTCCAAACACGGCTCCGCTGCCAAGATAATCTGCCCCGGCTGCTTCCGCTGCCTTTGCCTGCTCCACCGTCTTTGCCGTCACACCGATGGTCTTTTCCTTTCCAAGGATGGCTCTTGCCTTTTCCACCCCCATGTCCGACTGACCGATGTGCACGCCGTCCGCCCCGACTTTTGCCGCCAGTGCCACGTTGTCATTGATGATCAGATTTACGTTGTATTTATGGCAAAGCTCCAGCAGTTCTTTTGCCTCCTGCTCAAAATCCGCTTCCGAAAGTTCCTTTTCCCGCAGCTGCACCAAAGTCACGCCGCCTTTTAATGCCTTTTCCACCTGTTCATACAGGGTTTCTCCATGAAGCCAGCTGCGGTCTGTCACTGCATAGAGTCTTAAACTTTTTTTTGTAAAATTCACGCCATCGCCTCCCGATTTTTCTGCTACTCCGTTTCATTTTATACCGCAGCCCTCCTTTCTGTCCACAGAATTTTCCGCAAAAAACTTTGACCAGTACTTTTTTTTATTATATAATGATGCCAGGGTTAAAAGGTCAAAATGCCCATATTATGTAACACAGGAGTAGAACATGTCAAACGATAAAAAACCTTATTTTCCGCTTTTTGTAGATTTAAATGAGAAACAGATCGTCGTAGTCGGTGCCGGAACGATCGCCAAGAGACGCATCCGCACACTGGTTTCTTTTACCAACCATCTCACAGTCATTGCACCGGAAGTCAACCGGGAGCTTCTGGATATGGAGAAAGCCGGGATGCTCAGGATCAAAAGAAAAAACTACGAACGCGAAGATATTTATGATGCCGATTATGTGATTGCTGCCACAAACGACCATCAGATCAATTCAGACATCTACAGTGCATGCAAATGCATGGGGATCACCGTAAATGTCTGTAGTGATAAAACAAAATGTGATTTTTATTTTCCGGGCATCGTGCAGAACGGCAACGTTGTCATCGGCGTGACCGCCAGCGGCTCCGACCATAAAGAAGCCCGCAAAACCGTCGAAAAGATTCGCAGCATTTTCCCGGAAGAAGAATTAAAATAATTTCCGATATCCATTACTATCTGTAACTTTCTGTTTATGGCTCATCCAGGCATTAATCTGCCCGCGGATGTGCCTTCTTATAGGAAGCTCTGACTTTTCCTGCTGCCATCTCCATATAGATCTGCGTTGTCGAGATGTCCGAGTGGCCCAACATCTCCTGCACATCGCGAAGGTCGGCTCCGTTTTCCACCAGATGTGCCGCAAAACTGTGACGGAAGGTGTGCGGCGTAATATCTTCTTCAATCCCGGCTTTCCTTGCATACTCTTTCAGATTTTTCCAGAATCCCTGTCTGCTCATCGAATTTCCTTGACAGTTCACAAACAGATAATTTCCTTTTTTTCCGCAAAGCAGCCTGTCTCTTGCTTCTTTCAGATAAAATTTCAGTGCTTCTTTTGCTTTTCCGCCAAGTGGGATCACCCGCAAACGCTCCGTGTCACGGCAGACAACATACTCCAGGCTGAAATTGACATCTTCCATCTGCACTGCGATCAGCTCCGACACCCGCATTCCGGTTGCATATAAAAGCTCCAGCATCGCTTTGTCACGTATGCCTTTGGCTGTGTTTCGTGACGGCTGCTCCAAAAGCCGTGTCACCTGCTCCTGCGTCAGCACGCCCGGCACCCGCTTCTCGATATGCGGTGCCTTGATTGTTCTGGTCGGATCTTTCTCAATCAGCCTGCGTCCGAACGCATAGTGAAAATATGCCTTCATGGATGCCACATTTCTGGATACGGTTGAAATCGAAAATCCCTCTTTCTCCAGATAAAGGATGTAAGAATTCAGACTGATCGGCGTGACATCATCCGTCTTTTTGATGCCTTTTCCGTCGAGAAACTGAAACATTCTTTCCAGATCCCGGCAGTAAGAAGACACAGTACTTTTGGATGCATTCCGCTCATTTGTCAGATATGTAATAAAATCCGGCATTACCTGTTCCATCGTTTCCCTCCCTGTTGCATAAAATCTCTGTTTTTGTGATGTGCTTCTCAAAAAATGCCATTCAGACTGTTCCGTTCTTTGCACTTACATGGCACTCTGCGTTCACATAAACCACAATGCAAGGTCACAAAAACACTAAATTCCAATCTATTCCATATTTCCAAGTATAATCATTTTTTTGTTGCTTGCAAATAGGGAAAAATGCCGAAATTTTGGGGTTTTTTGTTCCTACAACATCCTGATTCTCCCTTTGTTTTTCTACCAGATATAGTGATTATTTTACATAACTTTGCTGTTCTTTTAGTAAACAATTCTTAAAATCATCTGAACAAGCCCGGAGCCTGCGTAACTTTCCGTCAAAATTCCCAAAAAAAGTACCGGCAAAGCCACAAAAAAGCACAGAAAATACCGCCTGTTGTTCTTCCCTGCCGTCCCGATCTTCCGAAGATACGCAAACTGTCTGCTTTTTTTGTCTGCTTCTTCCATCATCCACAGAAACAGCGGCACATAAATCAGGATCTGCGGCACCTGAAATAAAAGTCCCAGTCCGATCCCGGCAATCCCCATACCGGCAAACGCCTGTGCCAGAAATAAAGTCCCGATCACGCCCCAGACTGCCGGAAACAGATAAATACAGAATCTTCCCACCGTGCTGAATCCGAGTGCCCACAAAAGCAGCAGCCATTTCCCCCTCTCTTTTGCCACGATCAGCATCAGTTTTCTGCGATCAATATCCAGATAGGCATATTCTTTTAAATAGTACGGACTGAAAATCCCGGCTGCACCGTTGCCGGTTCTGCATTTTACTGCAAGAAAAATCCCCGCCAGAATCCCTGTCAGCATCGATATCGCACAGAAAAGAAGAAATTTTTGATCCGGCTTTTTCAATCGCATGATCTGCACCCTGCTTTCACTGTTTTATAGCTTCTCCGTTCCGGTCGATACAAAGCCATTGTCCGTGGAACATTCAAGAATGCCTTCGGCCTCCTTGCGAAGCGTTTATCTTCCCTTCTACTTTATACAGTACGCTGCATGTTTTATGCCTAAAACTGAACAAAACTGCTTCCTTCATTGCAAAACAATTTCAAGTCGAACACATGCAGAATCTGATGCAATCAGCACAAAAAAAATCCCGCAAACCATATTGCTATGGTATGCGGGGTATGTTTAAATGCTATTTTGCGTAATCAACCGCTCGGCTTTCACGGATCACGCTGACTTTAATCTGTCCAGGATATTCCAGCTCTGCCTCGATCTGTTTTGCAACATCTCTTGCCAGAAGAACCATATCAGCATCGCTGACCTGTTCCGGAACTACCATGATACGAATCTCTCGTCCTGCCTGGATAGCAAACGATTTGTCTACTCCCTTGAAGGAGTTGGTAATATCTTCTAACTGTTTCAAACGATTTGTGTAAGTCTCAAGTGTCTCTCTTCTCGCACCCGGTCTTGCTGCTGAAATCGTATCAGCTGCCTGAACAATGCATGCGATCAGACTCTCAGGTTCTACATCTCCGTGATGTGCTTCCACCGCATTAATGACAAGCGGAGATTCTTTGTATTTCTTACAAAGATCTGCACCAATCTGGATATGGGAACCTTCAACCTCATGGTCGATGGATTTTCCGATATCATGCAGAAGTCCGGCACGTTTTGCCATGCGGACATCCACACCGATCTCACCTGCCAGAAGTCCGGAAAGCTGTGCCACCTCGATGGAATGTTTCAGTGCATTCTGTCCATAACTGGTACGGAACTTCATACGTCCAAGGAGACGCACCAGCTCCGGATGGATGCCGTGCACACCAACTTCAAGTGTTGCTGCTTCACCTTCCTCACGGATCATGTTCTCTACTTCTTTCTGTGCTTTCTCAACCATCTCCTCGATCCTTGCCGGATGAATCCTGCCATCTACGATCAGTTTTTCGAGGGCGATACGAGCCACCTCACGGCGGATCGGATCAAAGCCGGATAAGATCACTGCTTCCGGAGTATCATCGATGATCAGATCCACACCCGTCATGGTTTCCAGTGTACGGATGTTTCTGCCTTCTCGTCCGATGATCCTTCCTTTCATTTCGTCATTCGGAAGCTGTACTACAGAGATCGTAGTCTCTGCAACATGATCTGCCGCACATTTCTGAATGGCATTGACCACATATTCTTTGGCTTTCTTGCCGGCTTCCTCTTTTGCTCTGCTCTCAAGCTCTTTATAAAGCTTGGCAGTGTCATGTTTTACTTCATCTTCAACCGTTTTTAAAAGATATTCTTTCGCCTGCTCGGAGGTCAATCCTGAAATTCTTTCAAGTTCCTGTACTCTCTGTTCTGTCAGCTTTTCCACTTCATTGCTTCTCTTTTTGATTTCCTCTTCCTTTGCCGCTAAGCCTGTCTCTCTTCTTTCGATTGCGTCCGCTTTTTTGTCCACTGCTTCTTCTTTGGACAGTACACGTTTTTCGTAACGCTGCAGCTCTGCTCTACGTTCCTTTGTTTCCCTTTCCAGTTCATTCTTGGTTTTCAAGGATTCCTCTTTCACTTCGAGCAGTGCTTCCCGTTTCTTTGTCTCTGCAACCTTTAAGGCGTCATCTACAATCTGTCTTGCCTTCTCGTCGGCATTGCCGATCTTTGTCTCTACCACTTTCTTGCGGTAAGAGATCGCTACGACAGCTGTAACAGGGACGGCGATGATGAGAGTCACCAGAACAGCAATAGCAATTACTACTGGGCCCACAGGAGCACCTCCTTATAGAATTTTCAAGTAACGGACGGATTTAAAGCATCTGTAACTGCTTTATCTTCACAGCTGCAATGTTTCTTTAAATGCCTTTTGTTACTCGCATTGTACAAGTACAACATATTAATTTTACATTGCTTTGTGCATATTGTCAAGTAATTGTGAAGTGCTTTATCCTATTTTGCATCAACAATTCGCTTCTGCATTTACCGGACGATTTTCAGTTTCGCAAGTGCCCGGTAAATACCCGTCGTGATCGTTGTCCGAGGTGTGCTCTTTATAGTTTTAGAAATTTTTCTAGAAATTCTGCGGCTCCGTCGTGGTCATTATCCGCAGCCACAAAATCTGCCTGCTGTTTTACCGGATCTTTTGCATTTTCCATTGCAACGGAAATCCCTGCTTCTTTGAACATCTCCACATCGTTTTCGTTATCCCCGATCGCAATGATCTGCTCTTTTGGAATCGCAAGACGTTCTTTTAAAATGGCAAGTCCTCTGCCTTTATTTATCCCTTCCGCTGTAAATTCCGCATTTCCGGCTACTGAGGTTGTCGTGTAGATTCCTTTTACTTTCTGCCATTTTTCCCGGATTTTCTTTGAAAGTAAAACATCCTCAAAAAAGATATTGATCTTTTCTGCTTTTTTCAGGATTTCACTCTGGTCTTCTAATCTTTTCACATACGCGTGGTTTGAAAGCATATATTCTGCAAAATTCCCTTCGATTTCTGCCGTAAGGAAATATTCTCTGTCGAGACTGTCCGCATAGACTTTTCCATCTGAGATAACTTCTGCATAATAACGTGATTCTTTCCCTGCTTTTTCCTGATGCACCCGGTACCTTTCCCGCACATCCTTTAAGATCTGTTCTGCCGATCCTTCCGGAAGACATTTTTTATATAATGCACATGTCTTTTTCCAGTCCCAGACAACGGATCCGTTTCCAAGAACCGCATACGAAATTCCCGAAAGATTTTTGATTTTTTCCGGAAGAAGCGGCAATGCCCTTCCCGTAGCGGGAAGGACATGGTGCCCCTGATCCAGACATTTTTGCAGAACAGCACAGGTTCGCTCTGAGATCTGTCCCCTGCTGTTCAAAAGTGTGCCGTCCATATCGACGGCGATCCAATATCTGTCTGTCATAGATTTTGTTCCTTTTCCGCCTGTAATCTAAGATGAAATCGTTTCGTTTTTCGTATATCTTATGTTTTCATCTCTTTACAAGCTGTGTTTCACTGAATTTTCATCATAAATGCTTCGTATGGGCGAAGTGCTTCTGTTAAATCTTTTCGCTCTGCATAGTTTGCGATCTTGACTTCCTGCACTCCTTTCGCATAGGACTTCAAAATTTCTGCCGGAATCGTCTCCTCTGAGAGATTTGCTACCACCAGCCAACATTCATCTGCTGTTTTGCGAAGATAGGCAAAAATGTGTTCCTCTTCAGCAAGGATCAGCTCGTAGCTGCCTTCTGTCAGAAGTGGTTCCTGATGACGCATCTCGATCAGTTTTTTATAATAATAGAAAATGGAGTCTTTGTCTGCAAGTGCTTCTTTGACATTGATTTCCCTGTAACGGTCAGACAGTGCAAACCATGGCTTTCCGGTTGTAAATCCTGCATTTTCACTGTCATCCCACTGCATCGGGGTTCTGGCATTGTCACGGCTCTTGTTCCAGACTGCCTTTTTGAACTCTTCTTCGGAAATGCTTTTTCCATTTTCCACCAGTTCTTTGTATGCATTTCGCACTTCGATATCTTCATACTCATCAAGCGGAAAATGGACATTTGTCATACCGATTTCCTCACCCTGGTACACATACGGTGTTCCCTGCATTCCATGAAGAACGGTTGCATACGCTTTCGCACATTCCCTGCGGTAAGTGGTATCATTTCCCCAGCGGGAAATAATCCTCGGCTGATCATGATTTTCAAAATACAGAGCATTCCATCCCTGGCCGCTGAGTTTGTCCTGCCAGTTGGACATGACACGTTTCAGTTCTCTCAGGTCAAATGGTTTTAATGCCCACTTGCGGTTGACCGATCCCGGAATGCGGTCGATGTTCATATGCTCAAATGTAAAGATCATATTCAGCTCTTTTCGCTTCGGATCGGTGAAAAGTCTTGCCACTTCCGGTGTGGAACCAGGTGCCTCACCGACAGTCATGCAGTTGTATTTTGAGAGGACTTCCTGATTCATCTCCTGGATAAATTCATGAAGTCTTGGCCCGTTGCTGTGATATTTTCCGGTATAATACTTTCTTCCCGGCTCTGTTTCTTCGTAGTCCGGGAAATTCTGGTCTTTTGAAATGGAAGCGATCACGTCCATACGCCAGCCGTCTGCCCCTTTTTCCATCCAGAATTTCATCAGATCATAAACTTCCTTTCGGACAGTCTCGTTTTCCCAGTTCAGATCCGGCTGTTTTTTGCTGTAGAAATGCAGGTAATACTGTCCGCGTTCTTCACAGTACTCCCAGGCACTTCCGCAGAAACTCGAACCCCAGTTGTTCGGCTCGATGCCGTCTGCTTTTGGATCTTTCCATATGTAATAATCGCTGTATTTGTTATCTTTTGACTTGCGGCTCTCCACAAACCAGGCATGTTCGTCCGAAGTATGGTTTACCACCAGATCCAACACAACTTTGATTTTTCTTTCGTGTGCCTGTCGGATCAGCTCTTCCATATCTTCGTTTGTTCCGAATTTTTCGTAGATGCTGCGGTAATCACGGATATCGTATCCGTTGTCATCCTGTGGAGAATCAAATACCGGGCTTAACCAGATCACATCGATTCCCAGTTCTTTCAGATAATCCAGCTTTTCGATGACTCCGCGAAGATCGCCGAAGCCATCTCCGTTCGAGTCCTTAAAGCTTCTTGGATAAATCTGATATACAACAGAATTTTTCCACCAGTCTCTCATTTTTCTTTACTCCTTCTCTTTCCCTTATGCAATTCCAAGTAACGACAATACAATGCCAAGAACGATGACACCGATGATCAGTACGGTGATGCTGACGTTCTTCTTTTTCAGAAGGTAATAGCACAAAAGAGTCAGTCCCAGCGGAACGATTCCAATGAAAATCTGATCCAGCATAGACTGCAGATTCAGAATGGATTCTCCCTGCATACTCAGTTCAAAAGTAGAATTAAAAGTTACCATGCTCGCTGTCATACCGCCAACCATGATCAGACCTACGGTACTTGCAGCTTTTGTAAGAATATTCATCAGACCGCTTGCATAAACTTTCTGGATATATTCGGAACCCAGTTTGTATCCCAGAAAGGTTCCATAATATTTCACAAGAAGGGACGGAATGTTAAACAGCAGTAAGAATACGATCGGTGCCAGAATATTTCCGGTCATACCAAGTCCAACTGCGATACCGGCTGCGATCACGCGAAGAACGCCCCAGAAAATGGAATCTCCGATACCTGCCAGTGGTCCCATCAGACTGGATTTTACTGCGTTGATGGAATTTGCATCAAAATCTTTCTGCTCGCTGTTCTTTTTCTCCATGGAAGCAACCAGCCCCATGATAAAGGTCGAGCAGGTGATCGTGGTATTGAAGTAAGACATACTTCTTACCAGTGCTTCTTTTTTGCCTTCTTCATCATTTTTGTAGAATTTATTGACAAACGGCATCAGTGCGTAACAGAAGCCGGACGCACCCTGTTTTGCCGGGCTTACGGCTGCATATAAGGTAAAGGAACGCCAGAATGCCTTTTTTAACATTTTCCGTTCATCTGCCGGAATGGATTTTGTCAGATTACTCATGAGAAAAATTCCTCCTCTTCTTCATCAAATTCACTGGACTGGTTACCTGCCGGTGCAGCCACACGCTTCATAGACAGCTGATTGATCTTGTAGTCGTTCATGCCAATCGAGATGGCAACGATCACACCGATCACTGCGATTGCGATCAGCGGAAGGTTCATGTATGCAGAAAGGACAAATCCAAGGAAATAGAACATACAGATTTTCTTGTCCCACAGCATTTTCATCAGCATTGCCATGCCGACTGCCGGAAGAAGCCCGCCGCAGACAGTCAGTCCGTTCATAACCACATCCGGGATTGCATCCATCAGAGTACTGACTGCATCGGAACCGAACAGGATTCCAAGGAATGCAACCAGGGAATACAGTATCCAGTTGACCGCCCACAGTCCATAGTGCAGAAAAACGATCTGTTTTTCTTTTCCTTCTGCTGCCAGCTGGTCAAATTTCTTTGCAAACATACCAACCAGAAAGATGTACAGGAATGTTTTGATCTGAAGTCCCAAAATACCGATCGGCAAAGCCAGTGTCAGGGCAACTTCACTTCCCTTACCCAGCATGATTGCAAATGCCGTACCGACTGCTGTTGCAATTCCAGGTTCTGCCGCTGAAGCACCGCCGATATTTACAACTCCCATAAACACGGCTTCCAGTGAAGCACCGATCATAACGCCAGTTTTTACATCTCCCAGGAACAGACCAACCAAAGGTCCGATGACGATCGGTCGGTTTAACATCGTAAAACCAATCAATTCTGCACCGCCGACACAGATAAATACGGCCAGTGCCACTAAAAATGCATTTAACATAATCTCTTTCTCCTTTTCAATGATTTTAGGATCAAACGTCATCAACTACGATACCTACGGATTGTTCCGTGCTTTGCACTCTCACAATCCCTTGGTATCTTTTAACTTGTCCAGCACATCTTTGACAAGTTTCTGCTCATCATTCGGAACCTGCTGCATGCAGGTCTTTGGATCGATTGCCACCAGTTCTCTTAAGTTCTGCACTTCTTCGTCTGTCAGCATGATGGTCGGGGAAAGCAGCTGTTTTTCAGATACATCGATTCCGTCGAATCTTCCGGTGTTTCCGATGTTCAGAAATTCAATCTCACCTACCTGTCTGCGGATCTTCAGTGCATCCTTGACGGTTCTTGTCAGAACGAGGATCCTCATTTTTGATGCACGCGGATCATTCAGAACACGGATGGCTTCATCTACCGGTTTGATCAGTGCCTTGATGCCTCCCGGAACTGCCATTTTCAGTGCCATTTTCTGCGTGTCATCGTTTGCCGCATCATCATTTGCCACCACGATCCCCTGTACACGCAACTGTTTGGTCCAGGTCATCGCCACCTGTCCGTGGATCAGACGGTCATCTACACGCAGTGCGGAAATCTTTGCTGTTGAATTTTCATAGTTTGCAGGCTGTGCGGCTTTTTTCTCCTGAACCGCAGCCGCTTTCTTCTGACTCTGTGCCGCTGCATCTGCTTCCTTTTTCGGTTTTGCATGCATCTGCACCATCTGAAGTTCTCCTCTTGCTTCCTCAATGTAAGTTTCGATCTCTTCTTCGCTCACATCATCATCCGCAAGCATGACCTGCATCAGTACCGGGAGATTTGTTCCGGTCACCAGTGTGACGTTGTCCTGCTTTGCGTACTCCATCAGCTTCTGGTTTACGCTTCCTCCCATCAGGTCGGTAAACACGATGATGCGGTCTTCTTTATGCTTCTCAAAAAATTCTTTAAACTGCTCTTCCACATTGTCTTCCGGTGTTACATAAGCATCAATCGTCGTGATCTCTGCCAGCTGACCGACGATCAGCTCGGCCGTGTAACGGATTCCGGAGGCCATTTTTCCATGTGTGGCAATCAAAATCTGTTTCATGTGATCCTCCTTTGAAGTGTCTGTTCTGCGTCATATTTCGTTAGGTTATGTACATAACTTCTATGTACACACTATAGCATTTGTCGTTTTGTCTGTAAATAGGTTATGTAGATAACCGTCTTTTTGTATAAGTTCAGATGGGGGATTTTTGTGCATTTTGATAGATTATGAAAGGATTTATTGAAAAAGGGAAGGTTCGTATAATAAAAACGCCCTAATTTTGGAAAACAAATGCTCTGACACGCTGCGTTTCCTGTTCGGTGTCCTCTGGCAAGCCAGGAACCTTTGTCAATGTGCAAAATGAACAATTCCCCAGTAGGTACTATCTGATGTACCGCTGCCAATGTGAGGTAGCGAGAGCGTGCCTTCGGGGAATTCGTTCATTTGCACATTTTCATTTTTTTTGTGTGGATGTCATTTTTCTTTATCACGCAAAATCAAACAATATTGCTGAATCTTGCTTTTCAGTCTCTCTCCACCGACTTCCTTTTCACCAGTGTCACGGACAGTTCTACTTCCCGCTGCGGATATTCTTCGCCTTCTTCGATCCATTTCAGAAGGATCTCCACTGCTTTCTGTGCTTTTTTCTGCACGTCCTGCTTTATGGTGGTAAGTCTCGGTGTGGAGTACTGTGCATAGCTGATATCGTCATAGCCTGCCACGCCGATCTGCTGCGGCACGGCTACTTTTTTGTCAGCACAGAAGCGGATTGCTTCCAGTGCATACATATCGGAGAGGAAAAACAGTGCCGTTCCCGGCAATCTTCTCTGTACCAGCCAGTCATAACTTGCTTTTCGTTTTTCATAGTTCATGCCAAGTGCCACAAACTGCAGTTTCTGACCTTCTGCCGCACACTCCTGCATGGCTCTCTGTGCACCGACATAACGCAGATGATCGACACCGTTGTCTCTTCCGGCACAGACTTTGATGTGCTCATATCCGCATTCCAGCAGATATTTCACCATCTGATAGCCGCCACTTTCGTCATCCAGACCGATATTGACCAGATGGCTGTCTTTGGCTGCGTTTCCGTAGGCATCGATCGACACGATCGGTTTTTTGATCAGCTGATAGATTTTTTCACAGTTGTGTCGGCTGAAGGAGATGGCGATCACGCCGTCCACATCCCAGCCTGCCACCATCTGAAAAATCTCTTCGATGTCTTTTGTGGAATACAGCATCAGGTAATAGCCCTGTTTCTGCACATATTCTTCGATAAATCCGATGATCTTCCCATAAAATGGATCTCCGAGAATGGAATCTTTGAATTCTTTATGATAGTTGATGACAACTGCGATCAGCTGAGACTTCTCGTTATTCAGCACTCGCAGTCCTCTTTTCTGCACGTAACCAACTTCTTTGATCAGTGCTTCGATCTTCTGGATCGTTGCAGGTGATACTTTTTTTGTTTTCCCGTGAATGACGTTGGAAACGGTTGTGGTACTGACACCTGCCTTTTCTGCTATTTCTTTGATTGTTGCCAAAAATATTCTCCTAATTATTCGAGCCCCCGCAGAACCTTGCGTACCGCAGCATAGGAAAATCCTTTTCTCATAAAGAACACATAGTATTTCTGCTGTTCTTCCGCTGTTGGATTCTCCAGGTTCATGCGTTTCTTTTTCGCAAGTGCGAGGATCGTTTCTTCTTCGCTGTTTCCTTCTGCCTGTTCGTATGCCGCTTCAATATCTTCTGAAGAAACGCCTTTTGCTTTTAAGTCCTGCACGATCTGGCGTTTGCTCTTTGTCTGGCTGCGGCTCTCGATATAGTATCCGGCATAACGTACATCATCGATATAGTGGAAGCTTCGCACATACTCGATAGCGATATCTTCGATCTCTTTCGGGTATCCTCCCTGACGGAGCTTTGCTCTCAGCTGCCATTCGGTCTTATCTGCACTTTTTAAGATATTCATGCAACGCAGCCTGGCCCGTTTGGGCAGGATCTCCTGCATGATCTCTGCATATGCCTGCTCTGAAAGGGATTCCCCTTCACGGATCCCCATCCGGTAAGCCTCATTCCGGTACAGGACAAAAGCTTTTTCTCCGTCTAAAAAGACCTGCACTCTCGTTTTGCCGACCGGCTCTAATGCAGTGACGATCATGCTTCATCCCCGCTGCCGTCCGGATCTGCTGCCGGAGTTTCTTCTTTTACGGCATCCTTTTTCGCAGTACTGCTCTTTGTTGCTTTTTTGTCTTCTTTTTCATCATCTGCGGCTGCCGCACCGTCAAATCCATACTTTTCACGCACCAGTTTTTCGATCTCTGCCATCGTCTCCGGATTGTTCTTCAGGTAAATCTTGGCATTCTCACGGCCCTGTCCGATCTTGATGCCGTTATAGGCAAACCATGCCCCGCTCTTGTTTACAATCTCATTTTTCACTGCCAGATCAAGGATGTCACCTTCTCTTGAGATGCCCTGACCGAACATGATATCAAACTCTGCCTCTTTAAATGGCGGTGCGATCTTGTTCTTGACGATCTTGACACGCACACGGTTGCCGACGATCTCGCCGCCCTGTTTGAGTGTCTCGATACGGCGTACATCCATACGGATGGAAGAGTAAAACTTCAGTGCACGGCCACCGGTTGTAACCTCCGGATTGCCGAACATGACACCGACTTTTTCACGCAGCTGGTTGATAAAGATCACGGTACAGCTGGATTTGCCGATGATACCGGTCAGTTTACGAAGTGCCTGAGACATCAGTCTTGCATGCAGACCTACGTGAGAATCTCCCATATCGCCCTCGATCTCTGTTTTTGGCACCAGTGCTGCCACAGAGTCCACGATGATAATGTCCACTGCTCCGGAACGCACCATGGTCTCTGCGATCTCCAGTCCCTGCTCACCGTTATCCGGCTGTGAAATGTAAAGATTATCAATGTCTACGCCGATATTCTTTGCATAGACCGGGTCCAGTGCATGCTCTGCATCGATAAATCCTGCGATACCGCCGCGTTTCTGGACTTCTGCTACCATATGCAGTGCTACGGTCGTCTTACCACTGGACTCCGGTCCGTAGATCTCCACGATCCTTCCTTTTGGAACACCGCCAAGTCCCAGTGCCACATCCAGGCTCAGAGAGCCGGTCGGAACGGTCTCCACGTTCATATGGTTTCCGGAATCACCCAGTTTCATAATGGCACCTTTTCCGAAATCTTTCTCAATTTTTGTGATAGCCGCTTCCAGTGCCTTGATCTTATCATCCTGTCCCATTTTAATATCCTCCTTAATCTTCTATTTGCTCTATATTGTTCCACTTGTCTTCCCGTATCAGGTAAATATCTGCAAAACTGACACGAATCGCCTGCCAAGTCTCACATGTGTTCGACTTGAAAATACTCAACTGTACTGACCACAAGCGTATACTTTCGATACAGATTATACCAATCTGATACCTGGTTTCTGTAATGCCTATAGTTTTCTCGTTTCTTCTGTGCACCTTTGCAATACGCAAAAGGGCTTGCTTACGAACTTATGTTCGTTCTCTCCCAATATTAATATATATTTTTGAAAATGTCAACCAAAAAGCGTGTCCATGCTTGGAAATTTGCAGCAGAGGTGCTGCCTGCTGTTTATCGAATTCAAGAATACCAGAGTCGGAAGTCACCTCACATCTGATGTCATTCTTCTCTGAGTGAAATGAAATGTCAAAAGGAAGGACAAAATTATCCTCCCTTTATTATAGTTTACTCTTTACTTATTGTCAATTTATTTCTCGTTCTGTTTTCTCTTTTCTGCGACTTCGCCGCGTTTTTTGTAGATACTGTGTGCCGGGATCACTTCACGCACAGAGGAAAGCGGATAGATATTGCTGTCCGGTCCGACTACGGTTCCCGGATTTAAGATGGAGCCGCATCCTACCTCTACGTTATCGCCGATCATGGCACCGAATTTTTTCAGTCCGGTCTCGATGCGATTGCCTTTGTCATCTTTTACCACCACCAGTTTTTTATCGGATTTGACATTGGATGTGATCGAACCGGCTCCCATATGTGCCTTGTATCCAAGAATGGAATCACCGACGTAATTGTAATGCGGAACCTGTACTTTGTTGAACAGGACCACATTTTTCAGCTCGGTGGAGTTGCCGACAACGGCTCCTTCACCTACGATCGCATTGCCGCGGATGAATGCACAGTGGCGTACTTCTGCTTCTTTTCCGATGATCGCCGGTCCGTGAATGTAAGCGGTCGGTGCTACGGTTGCGGATTTTGCGATCCAGATGTCTTCCCCGCGTTTTTCGTATTCTTCTTCGCTTAAGGTCGCTCCCAGTTTTTTGATAAAATCGCTGATCTTCGGAAGCACTTCCCACGGATAAACGGCTCCTTCAAACAGATCTTTTGCAATCGTTTCCTTGAGATTATAGAGATTTTTGATTTTACATGTTTCCATCTTTCTTACCTCCTGTTAATCGCCTCTGCGGCTTTTGCTGTTTTTTATAGAAAACTGCCGATTCGTCAAACAGTTTCCGCAAAGCATAGGAACTGTTGCTGCCAAGTACGGCATCGGTTCTTCTTTTTATAAAGCCCTCTAACTTTTCCATATATTCTTCGGAAGTGATCGTGCCCTCCGCCACATAGGTAAGCCCTTTTTCCCAGCTTGCCGTAAGCTCCGGGTTTAACAGAGAACGGATTGAATTGTTCACCACATCAAAGATCATCTCCCCCAGGTGTGTCGGTGTCAGAACCTGCGTTTTTTTATTCAGGGCAATGTATTTGTTTGCCTGAAGCTTCTTCAGGATCTCTGCCCTGGTTGCACTCGTTCCGATGCCGCTTCCTTTGATCTGGGCACGCAGTTCTTCATCCTCGATCAGCTGACCGGCATTCTCCATTGCCAGAATCATCGAACCGGATGTATAGCGTTTCGGCGGTGAAGTTTCGCCTTCTTTGATGGAAAAGCCCTTCACCGGAAGTATATCACCTTTTTTGCATTTCTGTAGTGCCTGAAGCAGATTTTCGTCACATTTCACATCTTCTGTATCGTCTTTTTTCTTATTTTCTTCCGGCATGCCTGCCACTTTAAGGTATCCTTCGGACAGAAGCAGACGGAAACTTGAGAAAAAGGACTCCTGCTGTACTTTTGAAACCAGTGTCGTTTTCTGGTAAATGGCCGGCGGATAAAAAATACTGAGGAACCTTCTTGCAATCAGCTCATAAACCTTTACCGAAAGGGCACTTACGCTCCGCAGTGCCAAAAGTCCCTGCCCGGTCGGGATGATTGCATAATGGTCGGTGATCTGTTTGTCATTGACGTAACGTGTCGATGCGATCTTTTTCCAGGCCGTGCCTTCTAAAACTTTCGCCGCATAAGACTGCACGTTTGCAAACCCGGAAAGTCCGCGGATATTTTTGTGGATCTCTTTTGCTACTGCTGTTGACAGCACTCGGGCGTCCGTTCTCGGATAAGTGACCAGCTTTTTCTCGTAGAGTTCCTGGACAATCTTTAAGGTCTCGTCCGGGCTGATTTTGTAACGCTTCGAGCAGTCATTCTGAAGTTCCGCCAGGTTATAAAGCAGCGGCGGATTTTTGTTTTCTTTTTTGCGTTCCAGCTTTTCGATCACAGCCTGCACCGGCTTTGGATTGCTCAGCTTCTCTATCAGCTCTTTTGCATCTTCTTTATGCGAAAATCCATTCTCTTTGTAGAGCTTCGGAGACTGGAAATACGCGGAACCTTTGACGGCACGGAACTCGCCTTCGATCGTGCTTTCACCGCATACCATGGAAGACAGTACACGGTAGAACGGCATTTTCACAAACTGACGGATTTCACGTTCCCTTCTGACGATCATGCCAAGCACACAGGTCATCACACGGCCGACTGAGATCACCGTGTATCTTGTTCCCATGCAGCTTGAAATGGACTGCCCGTATTTCAGACTTAAAAGTCTGGAAAAATTGATGCCCATCAGATAATCCTCTTTTGCACGCAGATAAGCGGCACTTGCAAGATTATCGTATGCGGAAAGATCTTTTGCTGTCGCAATCCCGTGCAGGATTTCTTCTTCTGTCTGAGAATCGATCCACACACGCAGCCTTTTTTTGCCCTGAACATGTGCTTCCTGCTCCACCAGGCGGTAAATATATTCTCCTTCCCGTCCGGAGTCGGTACAGACATAGATCACATCAATATCTTTTCGATTTAAAAGAGTGCTGACCACTTTGAACTGCTTTTTCGTCGCCGGTATCACTTCGTAAAGAAAGTTCTCCGGCAGAAACGGAAGCGTCGCAAGGCTCCATTTTTTATAAGAAGCATCGTAAACTTCCGGGTAGCTCATCGTCACCAGATGTCCGACACACCAGGTCACAACGGCCTCTTCCCCCTCCAGATAGCCATCTTTCCTTGCCGCCCGGATCTTCAACGCTTTCGCAAATTCCTGTGCAACACTCGGTTTTTCTGCTATGTATAATTTTTTCAATTATTTACTCCTCTTTTAAAGCGGCAGATCCCGCTTCTCAAATATTCGCATGGAAAGCCAGTAAAGCAGAACGCCCGCCAGGATCAGTACCGGATATTTCCATATAAAAAACATGCCCCCGTCGATCACATCGTCCGCCAGATACATGGAGAAGATCGTCACATATTTCAGATATCCGAAAATCCCCCCAAGCGAAGCGAGCATTTTCAGGATATAAAATAACAGTACGATCCCTGTCATGATCATCACTGCCAGTGCTTTCTCATCACACATTGCAGATATCACAAACAGCAGGCCCCCAAGGCAGAAATGCAGACAGAATCCGCCAAGGCACATCAGTAAGAACTCGGAAATCACAAAATACGATCCGCAAAAGGCCAGGCCGCACACTATTCCGACCAGACAATTTACAAAAAACAATGCAAACAGGGCAAATGTAAAAGAATAAATCTGAGTAAACAAAAGCTTTTCACGCTCCACAGGTGCCGACAGAATCCAGGCAAAAGCACCGCTTTCCAGTTTGCCTGCAACGAAAGATGCCGCCACCGGGATACTGAATACAAATGGTACCAGTGTAAAGATATTCTCCCAGAAATAGCCTCCCAAAATGCCACTTAAAGACAGTCCGTAATTGCCTGCCCCAAGTGCTGTCTGAACTGCGGACGGCAGCCCGGAAAATAAAAGGATCACACCGGCTTTTCCATCTGGTGCGTATGTCCCTAACAGCAGAAACAGATAAAGTATCAGTACAGCGGTGACGATGCCCCACAAGCAGATATGTTCTCTGAAATTTTTCTTCAGTATTGGAATATTAATCACTCAGGTCACCTCCATACAGATAGGTAAAGGTCTCTTCCAACGTCTGCGGAATGCTCTCCATGGTCAGCACTTTATACCCTGACAGCACTTTGATAAAATTCTGCAGTTCTCCGGAAACCGAGACGGTAAGCTGAGTCGCATTTTTATTTAAAACATCAAATCCTGACTCTCTGACAAAACGAACTGCTTCCAGCTCACTTCGAAATCCGATGCAGAATACCTTTCTGGAGGCCTCACGGATCACGGAAACATCATCCAGGTTGACCAGCATGCCACGCCGCAGGATCCCGATGCGGTCACAGAGCCGCTCCGCCGTCGCAAAACTTCCAGTAGCGATCAGGATCGTCTTTCCCCTGCTTTTTTCTTCCAGGATCAGGTTCATGAACTGCACTTTTGCCTTTTCGCCAAGATCACTCTCCGGTTCATCGAGCAGAAGCACTTCCGGATCATGAAGAAATACACCGGCAATCGCCAGCTTCTTTTTCTCTTCCTGATTCAGATCACGGATCTTTTTTGAAGTGTCCAGCTCAAATGCATCTGCTGTGCGGATCGCTTTTTCCAGGCTTTTTCTGTTTCTTAAATCTGCCAGAAAGCGAAAAAACTGAAGACCGGTCATCGACTCCGGCAGTGTGATCTTCTGCGGCAGATATCCGGTAAAATTCTTAATACCGGTACTTTGTTTCCAGCAATGTTTGGCGCTGATCGTGCAGCGTCCCCCGGAAAGGTTTGAAAATCCCATCAAAATCTGCAGAAGTGTCGTCTTGCCGGCACCTTCCATCCCCAGCAGTCCAAACGTCTCCTGATCCTGTACTTCGAAAGAAAGATCAAAAACACCTTTATTGCTGCCATAATCCTTTGTTACGTTTTTTATCCTTATCATTTACTCAAACCCACCTGTAAAAATTCGAAATGTCATATTTATGATGCCAAGGTCAAAAGGTCTAAATCCACATGAGCTTGCTCATAGGTGGATGAAAGACCTTGGGACCCCAACATCATATCTATTATTAAGAATGTCTCTGACATTCTTGCTGCGTTCCTGAATATTGTACAAAATGGCAAACAAAAATGCAAGAGCAAAAAGAGATGCCGGCGTTTCTTTTCGCTGACATCTCTTTGAGCCTGTTTTTTAAACCGTTTTTCTTTATTTCTTTGTGATATATCCTTTTGCTGTCAGGGTCTCTGCACACAGAACGGCTCCGCCTGCTGCTCCTCTGACGGTGTTATGGGACAGTCCCACGAATTTCCAGTCATAAACTTTATCTTCTCTTAAGCGACCAACCGATACGCCCATGCCGTTTTCGTAGTTGACATCCAGTTTTACCTGCGGACGGTTGTCTTCTTCCATGTACTGGATGAACTGCTTCGGTGCACTTGGCAGATCCAGTTCCTGAGGAAGTCCTTTGAAGTTCACCAGTTTTTCGATCAGCTGTTCTTTGGTCGGTTTCTTTTTGAACTTAACGAAAACTGCTGCGGTATGTCCGTTCAGAACCGGAACACGGATGCACTGGCAGGTGATAACCGGGCTCTGTGCCGGAACGATCACGCCGTCTTTCACTTCGCCCCACAGACGAAGCGGCTCCATCTCGCTCTTTTCTTCTTCGCCACCGATGTACGGGATGATGTTCTCTACCATCTCAGGCCAGTCTTTAAAAGTCTTGCCTGCTCCGGAGATTGCCTGGTAAGTGGTAGCTACGACTTCGTATGGCTCAAACTCTTTCCATGCAGTCAGTACCGGTGCATAACTCTGGATAGAGCAGTTCGGTTTTACTGCTACAAAACCTTTCTTGGTTCCCAGACGTTTTTTCTGAGATTCGATCACATCGAAATGCTGTGGATTGATTTCCGGAACAACCATCGGTACATCCGGTGTCCAGCGATGTGCACTGTTGTTGGAAACAACCGGTGTCTCGGTCTTTGCATATTCTTCTTCGATTGCTTTGATCTCATCTTTTGACATATCAACGGCTGAAAATACGAAGTCTACGTTTGATGCAACTTTTTCTACTTCGTTTACATTCATGACAACGATCTTCTTTACAGCTTCCGGCATCGGAGTGTCCATTTTCCATCTTCCGCCGACTGCTTCTTCATATGTCTTTCCTGCACTTCTCGGGCTTGCTGCCAGTGTGGTCACTTCAAACCACGGATGATTCTCAAGAAGAGAGATAAAACGCTGACCTACCATTCCGGTTGCTCCAAGGATACCGACTTTTAATTTCTGTTCCATTTTTCAAATCCTCATTTCGTAATATATTTACAACGGACAATTTATCGTTCGTGTATTTTGTGTGCGGACATTTGTCTTTACTCGAACTATCCTATCCTATTTCAGCAAAAAAATCAAGCGGTTTTTATAAATTTTCTGCTTCTTCCAGGTATTTTTTTTCGAGCATGATGACTTTTTTCATGGCTTCTGCCCCAGGAGCACCGATCGTCAGACGTTTTTCCACGCAGGTTTTCAGGGAGATTGCCTCGTAAATATCTTCTTCAAAGACCGGGCTGATCTCTTTGTACTCTTCCAGTGTCAGGTCATCCAGGGCAATGCCTCTGTCAATGCACAGAAGTACCAGACGGCCTACAATACCGTGTGCGTCACGGAACGGTACGCCATGGTTTACCAGATAATCTGCGGCATCGGTCGCATTGGTGAAACCGTTTTTTGCACTCTTTTCCATGACATCTTTGCGGAAGCTCATCGTAGAAACCATGCCGGTAAACAGGGCAATACAGCCCTTTACGGTGTCGATCGCATCAAAGGTCAGCTCTTTGTCTTCCTGCATGTCTTTGTTGTATGCCAGCGGGATGCCTTTCATCGTGGTCAGCATGGAAGTCAGTGCTCCGTAAACACGGCCGGTCTTTCCTCTTACCAGCTCTGCGATATCCGGGTTTTTCTTCTGCGGCATAATGCTGCTGCCGGTGCTGTAAGCGTCATCGATCTCCACAAAGCGGTATTCATTGGAATTCCAGAGGATGATCTCCTCGCAGAAACGGCTCAGATGCATCATGATCGTTGACATGGCAGAGAGCAGCTCGATCAGGTAGTCACGGTCGGATACGGAATCCATGCTGTTTAAGGTTGGTCCGTCAAATCCAAGCAGCTGTGCCGTCATCTCACGGTCCAGAGGATACGTTGTGCCTGCCAGTGCACCGCTTCCAAGCGGGCAGAGATTCATTCTCTTATAAATATCAGCCAGTCTCTGTCTGTCACGTTTGAACATTTCAAAATAAGCCCCGAAATGATGTGCCAGCGTGATCGGCTGTGCTTTCTGTAAGTGGGTAAATCCCGGCATATAAGTCTCAATATTTTCTTCCATAATGCCAAGCAGTGTCTCAAGAAGTTTTTTCAGCAGTTTGTCGATCTCACCGATCTCATCTCTTGTATAAAGCTTCATATCCAGTGCAACCTGGTCATTGCGGCTGCGTCCGGTGTGCAGTTTTTTGCCGGCATCGCCGATGCGGTCGATCAGATTTGCCTCCACAAAGCTGTGGATGTCTTCGTATTTGTCTGTGATCTTAAGTGTTCCGTTCTCAACATCACGCAGAATGCCATCCAGGCCTTCCAGGATCTGATCACGCTCTGCCTCAGTCAGAATGCCCTGTGCTGCCAGCATTTTCACATGTGCCTTGCTTCCTGTGATATCCTGTTTGTAAAATTTCTGATCAAACGATATGGATGCATTAAAATTATAAACCAGCTGATCGGTCTCTTTGGTGAAACGTCCACCCCATAACTGTGCCATAATAATTCCTCATTTCTTATAAAATATAGTGGATAGAAAGGGCAGAACCCGTCTGCCCCAGATTATTTCCGGCAAAATTCCTGATTTTATGCCGAATCCTGTAGTTCAGTGTATCACAGGCGACTTTTCCTGGCAAGAAAAAACGGCGGATCACTCAAACTCCGCCGTCTTTCCCTGTTGCTATATAGTAAGAGGTTTCTTACTTACTTTTTAATCTTTACTGCCTTCTTTGATTGATTGTGATGCTATTATATCTAATTACCGTTCACGAAACCACTCATTTTCCGACATAAATTGTTCATTTTCCGTTCTGTGTGTTCATATTATGTTCATCTTTTCAGCCATTCATCTGGTTCAATAGCTGCTACTGTTTATGTTTTGTGATCTCGAACACGATAAAAAAGTGGGAGGATGCCTTCCGGCATCCTCCCGAGTGTGTTTCAAGGTTTGGGATAATTTTATTTTACTTTTACCGTTTTCTTTGCAGAGTACTTGGTGTAAACTTTCTGACCGTTGATGGTCTTGTAAGCTCTTACACGTACATAGTATTTGCTGCCTTTGCTCAGTCTCTTCAGAGTAACGTTCAGTTTCTTTGTGTTTGCTTTCTTAGCACTCTTGAAGTTTGCTTTCTTGGAGTACTGTACCTGATAACCGTCTGCTCCTTTTACTTTTTTCACTTTGACAACTGCAGCTTTGCTCTTTCCGGTTACTTTCTTAACGGCTGCTTTTTTCGCTCTAAATGCATTCTTTTCAAGTTTTACATTTGCGGATGCTGCTTCTGCTTTTGCTGCATCTGCCTCTGCTTTTGCTGCTTTTGCTGCGGCTTCTGCTTCTGCTTTTGCTTTTTCTGCTGCTGCGATCTGAGCTTTTACAGCTGCATCTTCTTTTGATTCATAGCCTAAGTCATCCAGAACTTTCTGTGCTTTGTTCTTTGTCAGGATTGCTTTTGCCTGTTTTGCTTCTGCTGCTGTCACTGCATCATCACTTGTTGCCAGTTTGTCCAGCATATTTTCAAATACTGCACTCTTTGCGATAACATTCAGCATATTAACTGCGGATTTCTGCAGGTCACCAAGTCTTAATGTCTTGTCTGTATTCAGTGCTGTCAGCATATTCTTTACGTTTCCGCCAGGCATCTCACAGTCATTTCCTGCCCACATCAGCAGTCCCTGTACGTTTTTGCCTTTGTTTGCACCATTGACACGGCTTATGGAATACCAATCTGTCATTACAAATCCTTCAAATCCCCATTCATCTCTTAACATCGTTGTCAGCAGACCATAGTTTTCAAAGGTCGGATAACCGTTTACCATGTTGTAGGAGCTCATGATGTAATCCGGCTGAGCTTCTTCTACGCCGATTTCAAAGCCTTTCAGGTAAATCTCTCTTGCTGCTCTCTCAGATACAACAGAGTTGCTTCCCATACGCTGCTGTTCCTGGTTGTTGAATGCGAAATGTTTCAGAGTAACACCGATTCCGGAGTATGTTCCGTCTGCTTTTGTCTGAACACCTTTTGTCTCAGCGGCAGCTGCTTCACCGGAGATCAGTGGATCTTCTGAGTAGTACTCAAAGTTACGTCCGCAAAGCGGGTTTCTGTGGATGTTCATGCCCGGTGCAAGCCAAGATGTAACGCCATATTCCAGCATTTCTGTACCGACTGCACGGCCTACTTCTTCAATGACAGCCGGATCCCATGCCTGTGCAAGCAGAGTACCGATCGGCATTGCTGTACAGTACTGATAGTATTTGGTGTTATCGGTTGTATACAGTTTTTCGCCATCTGTAAGAAGTTTTTTGAATTCTGTCTCATTGGCAATTGCTTTTTCTGTATAATTCATGCCGCTCCAGCTGTACTTGCCTGTATAGTAAGTCTGGTTTGCATCAAATGTTGCATCTGCACCGACCAGTTCGTACTGGATGTACTCTTTTGTGATACGGATACCTGCAGGTCCATCGGACAGTACGATGTTCGGGATGTATCTGGAGTTGTACAGGTTGCTTGTTGTCTCACCGGCTGCTCCATATACGGAATCTGCCTGGGAACCGATAACTGCTGAGCTTGAAGATCCTGCTGACAGTCCGTCGTAGGTACCGCCTTCCACCAGGTCAGCCAGCTCTGTGCTGCTCATGTTTGCTACCAGTTCTTCCATGGTAAGTTTGCCGTTCACAACATCTACCAGAGTTGCATCTTTTGCTGCTTTTACGGTTTTCTTTGTTTCTTTTTCCAGATCTGCATTCTTGCTGTATGCATTAGAATCAGAATCTTTATCCTCACTTATGTAGGAAGTTACTTTTCCGTCTGTGTACGCATGCGTTTCTGTTTTTTCAAAGCTGGAAGCTGCAAGACTTAAGGATGCTTTTGCTGCACTCAAACCTTCTGTGGTTGGTGTGATGCCTGTGCCGTATCCTGTGGATTTCTCATCCAGGATATCCATCTTGTAAGCTCCGCCTTCTGCTACCACATGATCAGCGGTGTAAGTACCTGTCTGCATTTTATCTTTTGTCATTCCCAGAGCATTTTCTGCTTTTTCGGTAACAACATCTTTGTCCAGTTTGATATCAGCTGCCTCTACGGTATTTCTGGAGCTGTTGCCCACACGGATCTTGTAGGTTCCGTCTTCCAGTACATACTGTTCATTATTTTCATCGTAGCTTGCCATCTCATCGGTGTCAAAGGAAAGGGTTACTTCTTTGGTTTCACCTGCTTTTACTTCAACTTTCTGGTATGCTGCCAGTTCCTGATACGGTTTGTCCAGATTGCCTTCCGGTGCGGAGAAATAAACTTCTACAACTTCTTTACCGGTAACTTTTCCTGTATTTTTAACTTCTGCTACCACGCTGATATTTTCTGCATCTGCTTTTACTGTTTTTACTTTAATATCAAAATCCGTATAGGATTCGCCGTAACCGAATTCATAAGCTACTTTCTTTCCAAAGGTATCGAAGAAACGATAGCCTACATAAATATCATCGTTGTAAACTTCTTCTGCGGTTGCTGCAGTATTTGCTGCATTGCTTTCTTCTTTTGTCTCCCCGTCTTTATGTACGGCATCGTTCCAGGAGAAGGTTGCAGATGATGGATAATCATTATAATCAACTGCCCAGGTATCGGTCAGTTTACCGGATGGATTTACTTCACCGTTCAGGATCTGAACCAGGGCACGTCCTCCGTTCATACCTGCCTGTGACATCAGTACCAGAGAATCCAGTCCTTCGATCTTGCTGCGGTTCAGAGAATCATTTGCTGCGTATCCGCCTTTGCCGTTGAAGAAGTTGGTATCAACAATACCGCCTGTATTGAGGACAACAACTACATTTTTAAATTTCTGCCCCAGCAGTTTCAGGTTGGCTGCTTCGTTGTCTGTCAGATAATAATCGCCTTTTTCTGCTTTACGGTCAGCACCTTCGCCTGAGTTACGTGCCAGCACATAGATTGCGGTGTCTGTTTTTCCGGCTGCTGCCGTTACATCTGCTTCTGCATAAGCTTCTTCTTTATATACGAAGCTGCTGAACATACCGCCACTTCCTGCTTCTGATTCTGCTTTTTCATATGCTGTGTTCTGAGCTGTCAGGAAATCCTGGTTTACCACATCGTATCCGGCATCTTCAAAGCCCTGTTCTACCGTAATGTTTGCACCGTCCTTCAGGTAAACATCACCGGATCCGGTACCGCCTTTGATCGTCTTATAGGAACCTACACCAAACAGTGCTACTTTCGTTCCTTTTGTCTGGGCGATCGGCAGGGAGTTATTGTTGTTCTCCAGAAGAACCATACCCTGTGTAGCTGCCTTCTGGGAAATTGCTGCGTTTGTTGCTTCACGCTTTGCACTTGCATTTGGATCGGTAGAAGCTGCAAATGTCGGCATTACGCTCGTTCCGACCATAGCTGCTACCAATGCCATGGAAATCGCTTTCTTTGACCATTTTTTTGAGTGATTCATAAGTTACCTCCTTAATACATACCATATAATTCGTTCAAACAGGCTCAGGGATTTTCACGTTCCAGAACTCTGTTTCAATGTGCCTATATGATATCGCTTTTTTCTTTCCCAAACCACTCATTTTCCGTCATAAATTGTTCATTTTCCGTCCTATTTGTTCATTTTCAGGCATAAAATATTCATTTTTCATTCATTTATATACTATGATGCCAGGGTCAAAAGGTCTAAATCCACATGAGCTTGCTCATAGGTGGATGAAAGACCTTGGGACCCGCCCCGATATGAGCATAAAAGTGGGATGATAATCCCACGATATGCGAATACTGGGGAGGATTGTGGGAGTGCAACGCACGGAACAATCCGTAGGCATCATAGTTGGGGACTTTTGACACCCACATCATACTCTTTTTTCGTCTTCCATGCCTGATACTGATCCCGCACTTCTTTTACCAGCTCTTCACTTCCGGCTTCCCGGAGCTCTTTTCGAAATTCTTCCAGGTAAGTATCGACATCTTTGCCGTCGTCTCCAAGCCCGATATTCAGGTTCTTTTTGTAACGAGATACGATCTCTTTCAGTTTCTGGATATCCACCGTGATCTTGCTCTCATCCAGCCAGAATCCATACGCCGGTGAAATATTTGCGGAAGCGATAAAGGTTTTAAAATCTCCCTCCAGATCATCGGACATGCCGCTCCAGATACCGGCTTTTGGCGTATTGAACTGCCATTTCGTGGAACAGAAATATCCGACGTTGCTGCTGTTGATGCCGGACGGGAATGCAAAACTTCCATCTTCCTGCACTTCGTAGTGCATCCCCTCCACACCGTACAGGATCGTGTTCAGCACATCTTCATCCGAATACAGAAGACCTAGCACTTTGACGGCCTCTTCTGGATACTTTGTCTCCGAAAAAATGCTCCAGACAGTCACCCAGTCATCCTCGGTATCCAGAACCGGCCGATTGTCAAATGGGATAATAATGACTTTGTCTCCGTAGAGGCTCTCTTCGTACTGCATCTCATCTGGTTTGATGACAAATTCTGCGGCAAATGCATCCCCGGCGATCACCTGTGACTGTCCTGATTCAATGTTTGTGATCACATCTTTTGCCAGATAGCCCTTCTCCTGCCAGCGTTTTGCCAACTCCACCCGTTTTGTGTAGGCATCGCTCTCGTAAATATTGCAGACGGTATCATCCGTTCCTTCATATAATATACCTGCCAGACATCCGTCCAGTGTATCGGCGATCGGGGAACGCTCGACCACGGCATTTCCCCTTTTTTCCAATGCCCACGGCACAACATCCGGGCGTTCTTTCTTTATGATGTCAAGCAGCGGCTCCAGATCTTCCGGTTTATGGATATTGGAAATGTCCATATGATACTTCTCCACATAGGCGCGGTTCAGGATCACGCCGTTCGTATGGATATCACTTAACGGCTTTGGGATCCCATAAACGCCTTCTCTTTCATCCTCCGGCAGATCTGTTTTCTCATCCAGCACTTCCTGCAGGGCGAGTGCCTCTGCCATATACGGCTCCATATCCAGCAGCAGGTTTTTCTGACGGTAGTTTTCAAACTGATTGAAATAAATGTTGAGGATATCCACACCGAGCTGCCTGTTTTTATAATAACTGTTTCCCTGGCTGCTGTTCAGTCCGGTCCAGACAAGCCGGGCACGCACGCCGATCTTTTCTTCCGTCAGATCTCCAAGCGTCTGATTGACTTCCGAAAGGTTTTTGCTCAGTCCGGTTCTCGCCGAAATACCGATGTTGATGGTCGGGATGGAATCTGCACTTTCGCTTTCCGGCTGCTGTTTTTCACATCCGGACAGCACAAAAAGTATTACAGCAAGAAACGCTATCATATAAAAACATCTTTTTTCGGACATTCTTTCGTGAATTTTCATAATTTTTTCTTCCTTTCTAAGGGTAAATACGGTAAAATAAGACCATTGGAGGTCTTTATGAAAAAACATAAAAGCTTATTTTTCAAATCTGCCACAAAGAAACGGCTGCTCTGGGTTTATCTGGTCACCAGCATCCCTCTGCTTGTCTGTATTCTGCTCGGAAGCGAGTACGGCAAACGTCTTCTGCGGCAGCAAAGTATACAGTACAATCATAACACGCTTTCTCTGCAGCTGGCAACTGTGGATACTTCGCTTGACCATATTTCGAACTATCTGGCTTCGTTTCTTCTGGATGAGAACAACTACCACGGACTGCAAAGCGGGGAGGATGCTCCGGATGAGCAGCGTGCGATCCTTGCCGATTTTACGGATTACCTAGACACGTACACCAGCACTGCCAGCCTGTTTTTCTATATTCCGGATCAGGATATCCTGATCTTTCAGAGTGCAAACTATGATTCTTATCCGGAACGCATGGAGATGCGGCAATACATCCGCCAGGCCTGTCTTTCTCGTACGTTTCCGGTCACAAAACCGCAGATCAGCGGCTGGACCTTCCTGCGTATGACGCAGAAAAGTTATCTTATAGATCTGATGGAATACAAAAATGTCTACGTCGGTGCTTTTGCATCCAGCGAATACGTGTTTGAAGATTTCAGGGATCTGACTACCAGCACGCATGGTGCCCTGATTCTCTCCAACCAGGATGCCGGGGAAGATTTCCTTTACGGTGCAAAGGAGCTGGACCGCAGTCGTTGCGTGAAGATCCCGGTTGATTCTGCCAGAAACCATTACCGGATCATCCTCTATATCCCGACTGCTTACGTACTGGGAGCTTTCTCCTGGTTCCAGTATGCGATCCTGATCATCGCACTTGTCAGTTTTTCGTTTGTTACGGCAATGCTGATCATCACCTGGCGACAGATGGTTTCTCCGGTGCTTCGAATCATCAAAGCAATGGAGGCTGTCGAACAGGGAGATTTCGACAGCCATCTGCCGATCCCGGATACTCATGATGAATTTGCAGAGCTGACGGAAACCTTTAACTATATGATCGGGCAGATTCATGATCTGAAACTGCAGATCTACGAAGAGAAGCTGAACCAGGCTTACGCCGAACTTCAGTACCTGACCTTACAGATCAAGCCGCATTTCTTTTTGAACTGCCTGAACCTGATCTACAGTCTTGGGCTGAGTGGCCGCTCTGAGCTAGTCGTGGATTTTTCCTCTACTCTGATGAAGTATTTCCGCTACCTTTTCAAAAGTTCCGACAGCATGGTCGTCCTCTCTGAAGAGCTGAAACATGTGCAGAATTATCTGCACATCCAGCAGATCCGCTTCCAGAATGATCTTGATACTGATTTTAAGATCGATCCGCAGGCAGAAAAAATGCAGATTCCGGTGCTGACTTTGCATACTTTCGTAGAGAATATTTTCAAACATGGCTGTTCCGACTCTGCAAAGATGCAGATCATCATCCATGCCGCACCGGTCATAAAAGACGGGAAACTTTATCTTTCTCTTTGCATTGAAGACAATGGAATCGGATTTTCCAAAGAATCCCTGGAGAAGCTCTCCAAACCGGAAGTTCCTTCTCAAAAGACCGGTGAAAAGCACATCGGCATCCGCAATGTAAGACAGAGACTTTCTTATATATATGGAAGCAATTATGTTTTACGTTTTGAAAACCGCTCACAGGGCGGAGCAAAGATCAACCTGCTTTTACCGCAGAATGGCAAATTTCATGTAAGTTCAGCCTGAAACCAAAAGGCAAACGGAAATATTTGTTACTCACCATTTATAAAAGTTGGAGTCTTCTCCAACTATGAGAAATCAGATTGGAGTGTAATCTTATGAATTTACTTCTTGTAGACGATGAAGCCTTTGCCCTTGAGGCACTGGAACATGCAATCAACTGGAAATCTCTTGGAATTGATCAGGTCTTTACCTGTGGTAATATCAAAGCTGCCAGACAAATCTGTCAGGAATCGGATATCCAGATCATGATCTGTGATATTGAGATGCCAAACGGAACCGGGCTTGACCTCGCAAAATGGCTGTCAGAGAACTATCCTGACCTTCTGATCCTGTTCCTGACCTGTCATTCTGACTTTTCTTTTGCAAAAGAGGCCATCTCCTACCATGCATTTGCCTATCTCTTAAAACCGTTTGATATCGAAGAAATCAGCCAGGCAGTAAAAGAAGCCGTCCAGCAGTCCAGAAACCGTCAGAAACTGAACCGCTCGCTCTTTGCCTCCCAGCCGCCGGAACGTCTGCTCGCTTCGGAGCACTTCTGGCTGCAGCTGGTCAGCGGTTCCTATCAGAACAGCGATGCCGACTATATTCTCTGGGATGCCTCCAGAAACAGCGTCTTTTTTGATAAGGATGCTCACTATGTTCCCTGTCTGTTTTACATCAGCTCGCTTCCGTCTGAAAATACGGATCTTGGCGTGCTCTCTTACTGTGTGAAAAATGCCCTGAACGAATTTTTTGTCGAAGATCCGGGCTGGCCTCCGGCAATCGAGCCAAAGCCTTGCTTTTTCCTGTCTTTTGTATCTCCGGATCTCTTTCTTGACCGGGAAGCCTTTGACAAACACTGCAGTGATCTGATTCAGTTTTTTCGTCAGAAATTCGGTGCATCCCTGCAGATCCTGACCGGTGAGGAGGGCGATTACCTGACGCTGCAAAAGCAGGCGGATCTGCTTCTTGTGCAGGCTTCTTCTGCCACAGAAAGCCTTGGTGATGGAGATGATACAGAAAAATCTGCCATGATCGTCAAAAAGATCTTTGAACTGGTGAAAGAAAACAAGGCGATCACGCGTGAAGAGCTTGCCAGCCAGGTATTTTTAAGCCCGGATTACATGGCAAAAATTTTCAAAAAAGAGACCGGCAAGCGGATCAGTGATTATTTATCGGAAGTGCGACTACAGGAGGCAAAATGTCTTCTGACCGACACTACAAGAAGCATCAGCGACATTGCCTCCTCGCTTTCGTACTCCAATTTTTCCGGATTTTCCCGGATGTTCAAAAGTGAAACCGGGCTTTCTCCGGCGGAGTACCGCAAAAAACACCGCAAAGCACTCTGATTTTTCTGTATATCATACCTTTTATAATCTTTTCAGGCAGGCTGCTTCCAGCCTGCCAAGCAGTGCATATAAAAGCATGGCGATCACGCAGAGGATCACGATCGACATCAGCACCCAGTCCAGTTTAAACACCTGGGAGCCGTAGATGATTAAATAGCCAAGTCCTCTTCTCGCCCCGATAAATTCCCCGATCACGACACCGACCAGACACAGTCCGATGTTGACTTTCATAATGCTTAAGATGTTCGGCACCGTTCCAGGTAGCACGACTTTCAGAAGCGTATCTTTTTTTGTTCCTCCAAGCGTATAGATCAGTTTCTCTTTCTCCGGTGAACTCTGCGAAAAGCAGGTATAAAGATTTAAAATCGTCCCGAAAATAGCCACCGACATGCCCGCCAGAATGATCGTTTTGATGTTGGCACCGAGCCACACGATCAGAAGCGGAGCCAGTGCAGATTTCGGCAGGCTGTTCAGCACCACAAGTGCCGGCTCCAGGATCTCCGATACCATCGGCAGCATCCACAGCAGAATGGCAAGCAGGATTCCGCAGATAACCACCAGGGCAAAGCTGATCAATGTCTCAGAGAGCGTCACACCGATGTGCATGATCAGGCTTCCATCCTGAAGCATCTGCCAGGCGGTTTTTGCGATCCGCAGCGGACTGCTGAAAATAAAGCTGTCGATCCACGAAAATTCTGCGGCCACTTCCCATAAAATCACAAAAAACAGGAAAAGAAAAAGACGCATGAACTGCACGGTGCGTCTCCTCCTTCTTACCGTCCGGATATAGTTTTTCTGCGATTCGGAAGGCTTAGTCATGTTCATTCAGCTCCTTCCAGATAAGATTGAAATAATCCCGAAACTGCGGTGCATTTCGAACCTGCATCGGCGTGCGTTCTTTCATATTAAAATCAAGTTTGATTTCTTTTTTGATCTCTGCCGGGCGTTTGCTCAGCACAAAAATCCGGTCTGCCATGCTGATCGCCTCAGACAGATCATGCGTCACCAGCACCGCCGTCTTCTGTTCTTTTTTGATGATCCGGTAAATATCTTCACAGACCGAAAGTCTGGTCTGATAATCAAGTGCCGAAAATGGCTCATCCAAAAGCAACAATTCCGGCTGAAGTGCCAGTGTGCGGATCAGTGCCGCCCTCTGCCGCATCCCGCCGGAGAGCTGCGACGGCCTTACATCCCGGAAGTCCCACAATCCATAGTCTTTTAACATCTGATCCACGCGTTTCGTATATTTTTCACTCTTTTTCTTCTGGATCTCCAGCCCCAGCATCACATTGCTGTAAATGCTCCTCCACTCAAACAGATAATCTTTCTGCAGCATATAGCCGATCCGCTCTTTTTCGCCTGCGATGCTTTTGCCATCGAGCAGGATCTCGCCTTTTTCCGGCTTTAAAAGTCCGCAGATCAGTGAAAGCAGCGTGGATTTTCCACAGCCGCTCGGACCCACGATTGCTGCAAATTCCCCTTCTTTTATATGAAAAGAAATATCCGCCAATGTTTCCGTCTCGCCATCTATGCTGTGATAGGCATAGCTGACATGATTCACTTCCAAAAGCTCTGACATCACGGTCTCCTTCTCTTTTTTCTAATTTATTTTATGATGCATGAGGAAGTTTTGATTATGAATTGTCTGCTTTCCGGGATTGTGATAAACTAAGAACAGCAGGGACAAAAGTATTACAGAAAGGATGGCTTTTATGGCTAATAAGATAAATTTCCAGAAAGAACTGGATAAACTACTGGAGCAGAACCAGTGCGAAGGCAGAATCCCTTCTCTTTTTCTGCACAGCTGCTGTGCCCCGTGCAGCAGTTACGTGATCGAATATTTATCGGATTATTTTCAGATCACGGTTTTTTATTACAATCCGAATATTTACCCGGACGAAGAGTATCTGCACCGTGTAAAAGAACAGCAGCATCTGATCTGCCAGATTCCGCAGAAGTATCCGGTCTCGTTTCTCGAGGGAGACTTTGACAAGGAACGATTCTATGATATGGCAAAGGGACTGGAAAAGATTCCGGAAGGCGGCGAACGTTGTTTTCAGTGCTATCGGCTCCGTCTGGAAAAAACGGCACAGCTTGCAAAGGAACATGGATTTGACTATTTCTGCACGACACTCTCAATCAGTCCTTTAAAAAACGCCCAGAAATTAAATGAAATCGGAGAGGAACTTGCAGATACTTACGGTATCCCATGGCTTCCTTCCGATTTCAAAAAGAAAAATGGTTATAAACGTTCCGTCGAGCTTTCAGCTCTTTATGGTCTGTACCGGCAGGACTACTGCGGCTGCGTGTTCTCAAAAAAAGAACGAGAACGCCAGATTGCATCTGAACTTATTTGATTTTGCCTTTCTTTAATCCTGACTTGCTTTTACTTCATACATATACAATTCATGCAGTGCCCTTGTCGCACAGATGTATCTGGCCTGCCGGTGCAGCGGCGTATTGTCCTGCGTCGTATAAATTGCAAATACCTGGTCAAATTCCAGACCTTTTGCAAGATAGAAGGTCGTGACGGTCAGTCCCTTTTTGAAGTGGGTGCTGTCACGGTCTACCACGGAAAAACGATTCTCTGTATCCATGCCAAGCTCTTCCATCCGCTCTTTCAGATAAGCGGCACTTTTCTTTGCACGCTCCTGTGTCATCTCAATCACAGCGGCCGTCTCAAACTCTTCCAGACGCAGTTTCTCAAGAACGGCTTCCAGTGCCGCCTTTCTGTCTGAAAATGTCTGCTCTTCCACTGGTTTTCCATGACGCTCAAACAGCTCCATATCGGATACATCTGAAATGGAATTGGCATAAGATGCGATCTCCATGGTGTTGCGGTAACTCTTGTTCATATTGATCTTTCGGATGCCACGGCCAAAAACACGCGGCAGGAAACTTAAGACATCCCTCGTTTTCTCCTCCATGGTCTGGGCTTTATCTCCGAGGATCGTCATCTTGCAGGAGAACATCTTATCCAGAATCAGATACTGCATGTAGGAATAATCCTGCATCTCATCGATCACCAGATGACGGATGTTTCGGTCCATCCTGCGACTTTTCAGAAGATATTTCAGATACAACATCGGATAAACATCTTCATATTTCAGAAAGCGTTTCTCATAAGAAATCTGCGGCAGTGTCTCATAGCCGTATTCTTTCAGGAACCAGTTATACAACACGTACAGATCCGTACTGCGGTACATTTTCATGAATTTGCCGCGTACGATCTCGATCTCGTCATCGCAAAGATCTCTGCCGATCAGCGTTTCGTACTCATCAACCACGTAATCCATGACAGCCTGCATACGCTCCAGCAGCGGAATATCCGGAAAGCGATAATAAAACATCTCCGTCAGCTGACGTTCGCTCTTTGTCATGCCCTTGTATTTCAGGTCCGAAAAACGCATCAGGCGGTCTTCCAGTCCCAGCACAAACTCATTGAGCTGCAATACAAAATCGATCGACTGTTTTTTGCGGCAGCTTTCTGCATGCTTTTCATCGAGAAGCTCTTTTTCGATCTGGTCACAGCGGTCTTCGCAGTCGCTGACCGTATCCCGGAGCTCCCTGTAGGCAAACATATCAAAACTCATCTCCCGGATATTCTCCTCGCCAAGCTCCGGCAGAATGTGGGAAATATAGTCTGAAAATACGCCGTTTGGCGAAAGTACCAGTACATTCGAGGACTTGAGATTTTCCCGGTCGTGATAGAGTAGATAAGCAATGCGGTGCAGTGCCACGGAAGTTTTGCCGCTTCCGGCCACGCCCTGAATCGCCAGAATCCGGTCCTGTGTGTTGCGGATGATCGCATTCTGTTCTTTCTGGATCGTCTTGATGATGTTTTTCAGTTTGACATCCCCGTGGCTGCCAAGCTCCTGCTTTAAAACCTCATCATCGATCTTGACATCACTCTCAAATGCATAAATCATCTTCCCGCCACGGATCTTATACTGCCATTTGGAAAGTACTTCGCCCTCCATGCGTCCTGCCGGGGCATCATAGTAAGCTTCTCCTTTGTCGTAGTCATAAAACAGGCTGGAAACCGGGGCACGCCAGTCATAGACCAGTGGCAACCTTCCGGATTCTTTTGAGAAATTGCCGATGCCGATATAAAACGTTTCTGCCTCTTCTTCGCCGTCGTAGATGAAATCCACCCGCCCGAAAAACGGGGAATCCAGCATCTTTTTGAATCTTCGGCGAAGATCCAGCTTCTCCTTGTTGGCATTGACCTGACCAAGCAGTGCCTGCTGATTATCAAAATCTTCGTAGCCGTACTGGTCCATCTCCGTGTAGTTTTCCCAGTAGTACTCATGCATATTTTCGATTTCTTTCTGTCCGTGCAGGATCGCATCATCCAGTTTGCGGATACGCTCCTGCAATTTATCTAAAACATAGTTCAGATACTCTCTGCTGTCCATGTTATCATCCTTTTTATCATTTTAGTCGGAGAGACATCCACTTGTAGAAACGGTGCGTCATTCTTCCGCATTTAAGCATTATACTTTATTTTTTCCTGCGATACAAGGCTTGTTGCATATTTCTCAAAATCGGCAGCAGAGTGCCTGTGCTCTCTTTACATTCTTCTGTTTCCATGCTATCATTTATAATTATTTCCGCAGGAAAGATGCGGATTTTGAATGTTTACAAAATCGAATGCATCCGTCTGCAATTTTTTTTGTGGATTTTTTATACTTTGGAGGTTTTTTATGGTACGAAAAGCTGTTATGGATGACTTTCCTGTCATCCTGAATATTTATGCAACTGCCCGGGCTTTTATGGCAAAAACCGGGAACCCGACCCAGTGGGCAGACGGACATCCTTCCGCCGATCTGCTCCGGGAATGTATCCTCGCACAGAAGCTGTTTGTCTTCACGGATCCCGATGATTTTTCGCAGATCCGCGGCTGTTTTTATTTTGCCATCGAAAACGATCCGACTTATGCACAGATCTCAGAGGGCAACTGGTTATCCGATGCCCCTTACGGCGTGATCCACATGGTCGCAAGTGACGGGCAGGTGCACGGATTTCTGCGAAAAGTGCTGGATTTCTGCGAGCCGCAGACTTCCCATCTTCGCATCGACACACACCACGACAACAAGATCATGCAGCATGTGCTTGAAAAAAACGGATTCCGCAAATGCGGCATCATCCATCTTGCAAACGGTGATCCGCGTCTTGCCTACGAAAAATGCTGATCCGGCTCATGTTCTGATCTCTTTGCCGCCTGCACACACGCAAAAAGCTCCCTGGCTTTGTCCCTATGACATTGCCTGAGAGCTTTTTCTGGTTTTTCTTTTTATATTTCTCTTTTTTGTCTCTGTTTTTATTTTGCACGGAATCTGGCCAGGAAATCTTTTGTCCTTGCATTCTGCGGATTTTCAAAAATATCCGAAGGACTGCCTTCTTCGCAGATGACACCGTCCGCCATGTAAACGACATGGTTGGAAACGTCTCTTGCGAATGCCATCTCGTGTGTAACGACCAGCATGGTCATGCCTTCGTTTGCCAGTCCACGCATAACTTCCAGTACTTCACCTACCATTTCCGGGTCCAGTGCGGATGTCGGCTCGTCAAAGAGCAGGATCTCCGGCTCCATCGCCAGAGCACGGGCGATCGCCACACGCTGTTTCTGTCCGCCGGAAAGCTGACGCGGCTTCGCATTGATGTACGGGTTCATGCCGACTTTTGTCAGATACTGCATGGCCTTTTCTTTTGCTTCTTCTTTGTTTCTTTTCAGAACTTTTGTCTGTCCGATGATGCAGTTCTCAAGAACCGACATATTGTTGAACAGATTAAAAGACTGAAATACCATGCCTACTTTTGCACGGTATGCTGCCGCATTGACCTTTTTATCCACCACGCTGTCTCCATGAAATACCACATCCCCGGAGGTCGGTGTCTCCAAAAGGTTGATGCAGCGAAGCAGTGTGGATTTGCCGGAACCGGAAGAACCGATGATCGATGTCACATCGCCCGGATGTACAACAAAATCAATGTCTTTGAGAACGGCGTTGGCACCAAAAGATTTGGACAGGTGTTTTACTTCCAGAATCGCATCTCTATTCATTTGTCTCTTCCTCCGTTCACATCAGTTTCGATATTTCTCTCTTTGTCAAAGCTTCCTTCTCCCGGATAACTGTAATTTCCGCTCGTATGTGCCAGCTGATCGGTCGTTGCCAGATCAAAACTTGCCGGTCCGTCCAGTTTGGACTCCCAGAAGCGCAGAAGTCTTGAAAAGACAAAGGTCATGATCAGATAGAGGACCATCGCTACAGTCATTGCCTCAAACCACCAGTAATAAGCTCCGGCTGTCTGTTTTGCCGCATAATACAGCTCGATAACACCGATTACGGACAGTACCGAGGAGTCTTTGATGTTGATGATCAGGTTGTTGCCGATCTGCGGAATGATGTTTCGCAGCGTCTGCGGGAAAATGACGTACAGCATTGTCTGAAAGTGCGTCATACCGATTGCTTTTGCACCTTCGGTCTGTCCCGGATCGATCGATAAGATACCGCCTCGCACGGTCTCTGCCATGTAGGCTCCGGTGTTGATCGACACGATAAAGAATGCAGCGAACCACATTCCCATAGTGATGCCGAGATACTGCATGGCACCAAAATAGATAAACATCGCCTGAACGATCATAGGTGTTCCGCGGAATACTTCCACGTAGATGTTCAGAATCAGTTTTACGATAAACAACAGGGCTCTTTTGATGATGGAATCCTGTTTGGACACCGGAATGGTCTGCACGATGCCGACCGCAAAACCGATCAGACATCCGACAAAGGTACCCACCAGGGCGATCAGCAGGGTGCTTCCTGCCCCGCGAAGGAAGGATGCACTGTAGTGTGTGACCAGATAAACGACTCTGGCCCAGTAGTCTGTTGGCAAAGTACTGCTCATAATACATTTCCTCCCATACGTGTTTATTCAGACAATGGCTGTACGGAGATCGCTTCGTTCATCATCTGCTCATAGTCTTCTTTTGTCATTTTTTCCAGAACGCTGTTGATCTCATCCACCAGTTCCTGATTGCCTTTCTTTACAGAGATACCGATGTTGATCTCTTCGTCAGATACCTGATAATTGTCATCCGAAGAGGAGAAATCCAGCATTTCCATATCCGGATAAGCCACACAGGCTGCCATTGCAGTCGGCTGGTCAGTACAGATCAGGTCACATGCTCCGGATTCCAGAGATACCAGCATCGTTCCTGTGGTTTCATAAGCCGGCAGTTTGTTTACATCTTCGATCTGATCAAGGCAGGTATCATACCATACGGTGTTGATCTGAGAAGTAGCCGTTGCACCCTTTAAGTCTGCCAGACCTTTTGCATCTTTATACGGTCCGTCCTTTTTTACCAGTGTCACGATAGATGCATAATAATACGGGTCTGTGAAATCTACGGATTCCAGACGTTTTGCGGTAATAGACTGTCCTGCGATCGCACAGTCAATGGCCCCGGAACTTACCGATGTCGGAAGGCTGTCCCAATCCATCTTTACGATCTCCAGATCCCAGCCAAGCTCTTCACAGATGTGTTTTGCCATCATAACGTCATAGCCGTATGCATAATCAGAAGAACCTGAAATCGGAACGGCTCCGTTGGAATCATCGCTCTGTGTCCAGTTGTACGGTGCATAGGCACATTCCATGCCGACACGCAGGGTTTTCTTTTCCCCGGAATCCGCTGCTGCCGCATCGCTTCCTGCTTCACTTTCTGTTTTGCTTCCGCCATCTGTGGATGCTGCCTGCTTGCTTCCGCATCCTGCCATAGACATCGTTACTGCTGCTACAAGTACTGCTGCTAATGCTTTTTTCTTCATTGTTCCGCTCTCCCTTTCAATCCAGGAAACCTGCCGTGACAGTTTTCCTTTACATTTTAAATTTTAAATATGATAAAAAAGGACAGAGAAGTCCAGAATCCGACCTCTCTGTCTTCTTGTTATCATACCTCAGCCATGCTGCTTTGTCAACGTCTGTCAGTTAAAAAATCTGGCTCCCATATAGCCCACCTGGCCATTTACGGAAACCTTGTACCATCCGCCCTCATCTCCTAAGAACTCTACGGTCGTACCTGCCTCAAACTGACCGATGATGTTGTCACCGTAGTCCGGGTAAGAACGCATGTAGCATGCGGAATTGATCGTCATGTAAACCGGCTGGGCAGCATCCGTCTGCGGCGTTGTCACATCCTGCGTGTCATTGCTGTAGTCACTGCCATCGGTCGTTGCATCATTGCCTGCATTATCATATGTACCGTCGCTGCTCTGTGAGCCATTATTGTATGTGCCGCCACTGTTCTGTGAAGCATTGTTTGCGGAATTGCTGCCATTTTGGCTGTTATCTGCTGTACTTCCTTTACTGTCTGTACCTGCATTGGAAGATGTTGAACTTTCGGTCTGCTTTTCTGTCGCTTTTTCCGTCTGTTTTTTGGTTTCTTTTTCGGTCTGTTTTTTCGTTTCTTTCTCTGTCTGCTTTTTCGTTTCTTTTTCAGTCTGTTTCTTTGTCTCAGTTTCTTTTCCGGTCTCTGTCTGTGCCTCTGTATTTTTACGGATCACAGCCGGATCACTGTTTCCATTGACCTTTGAAGAATAAATCTTCAGTCCCAGGATTGAACCGCCGATGATCAGTATCACGACAACACCGACCAGGAAATAACGCAGGTTATCCGATAACCATTCTTTAAAATCTCCCATTTGGATCCTCCTTGTTTTTGATTTTATGCTGCAGCCTTTCACAGATACTGCTTTTCACTGTGCGAAATAACTGCACTGTCTGTAAGTATATCATGCTTTCCTGCTATAATCCAGTGAAATATTTTTCCAGATGCTCCCTTTTTCATCAGATTTTTCGGATCACATCTCTTTTTACCGGATTCTGTACTCTGTATACAAAATACTGGCTTTCACGTGTATTCTACCTGAACAAAAATAAGAAGAAAGTGGAACTCTTCTTCAAAAATTCCTCTTTCTTCTTATTTTATATCATTCTATTTCATATTGTTTCTGTCATCCGCTTTCAGCAAACGCACCTTACAGTTCGTTTCCGTTCGGTGTGCCTTTCAGATAACTCATGGCATTATCCAGTGTCACTTCACTGATCGCTGCCAGTGCTTCTTCGGTAAAGAATGCCTGATGGGATGTCACCATAACATTCGGGAAGGATAACAGTCTTGCAACGGTTGAGTGCTCCAGGATCGTCTCGGACATGTCTTCGTAAACGGAACCGTTCTCTTCTTCGTACACATCCAGACCAACGGCAAAGAATTTGTTCTCGCGGATTCCCTGGATCAGGTCATCTGTCTTGATCAGTCCGCCTCTTGAGGTGTTGACCAGAATCACGCCGTCTTTCATTTTCTGGATCGTGTCGATATTGATCATGTGATGTGTCTCTTCCATCAACGGGCAGTGAAGGGAGATCAGGTCAGACTGTGAAAGCAACGTATCCAGATCAACATATTCTACGAAATCCAGATCTTTGTTCGGGTACATATCGTAGCCGATCACTTTCATACCAAATCCGTGGCAGATACGTGCCATCGCAGCACCGATTTTTCCGGTTCCGACGATACCTGCGGTCTTTTTGTAGAGGTTGACACCCATCAGTCCGTTCAGACTGTAGTTGTTCTCACGTACTTTGATGTACGCTTTGTGCGTGTGGCGGTTTGCCGTCAGAGCCAGTGCCATCGCATGCTCTGCAACGGCTTCCGGTGAGTAGCTCGGTACGCGTGTGACGGTCATGCCGTAGCCTTTTGCTCTCTCGAGATCTACGTTGTTGAAGCCTGCACAACGCATCAGGATCAGTTTTACCTTGCATGTATTTAAAATATCGATTGTCTCCGCACTCAAGTCCATATTTACGAATGCACACACGGCTTCATAACCGGCAGCCAGCATTGCTGTCTGAGGAGTAAGATTCGGCTCAATGTATACAACATCCAGATCTTTGTATTCTTCTTTGTCCAGATACGCATCAAAAGATTTTATGTCATAACTTTTCGCACCAAAAAACAAAATTTTCATAATTTTATTGCCTCCTTTTCTTTTCTTGTTAGTATGAACTTACAGCCATATTATATACAAAAAGCAGAGTAATGTAAAGGAAACAATTTCTCATCTGGAACCTCTTTCATCCGTTGAAAGCCATATCAGATGCAAGACCATATCCCGTCACTGATAAATGAGGTCTTATTTTGCGGCAGCTGCCAGGATCTCTGCCGCTTTCTCATAACCTAATTCTGCGGTATTCAGGCAAAGGTCATAATGATTACGGTCACCCCAGGTTTTTTTTGAAAAATAATGATAATAATTGCCCCGCTGAACATCTCTTTTATGTAATTCCGTGACCGCATTGCTCTGTGCAACACCATCCACTCTTATGATGCGTTCTGTTTTTGCATGCTGGTCGCTACTGTAGATAAAGACATTTAAAAGCTCTGTTTTGTCTTTCAAAATTTCAGCTGCACATCTTCCAAGAAAAATACACGGTCCTTCGGACACCAGCTGACGCATGACTTTTGCCTGAGCCTCGTAGATCTCATATGGTTTTGTGATCTTGTCAAAATCGCTGGCATAGCTGGTCGCCATGGCAATACTGTACAGGATGCTTCCCATACGTTTCTCGTCGTAATCTTTCATCATGCCAAGGTCAATGCCGTATTTTTCGCTGGCAAGTACCAGCAGTTCACCGTCATAAAACGGAATTCCAAGTTTCTCTGAGAGAAGCTTTGCGACCTCCCGGCCGCCGCTTCCGTATTCTCTGTCAATTACGATCGTTTTTCCTCTCATTATGCCTGTACCTCACTTTGTTCAAACTGGCTGGTATACAGATCTGCATAGAATCCGCCTTTTGCCAGAAGTTCTTCATGATTTCCCTGCTCTACAATGTCACCGTCACGCATGACCAGGATGATATCCGCATTCTTGATCGTGGACAGGCGGTGTGCGATCACAAAACTGGTTCGTTTCTGAGTCAGCTGATCCATCGCCCTCTGGGTCAGAAGCTCCGTTCTCGTATCGACGCTTGAGGTTGCCTCATCAAGGATCAGCATCGGGCTGTTCTGGATCATTGCCCTTGCGATCGTGAGCAGCTGTTTCTGTCCGGCTGAAATCGAAGTATTATCTGTCAGAATGGTATCATAGCCCTGCGGCAGTGCTTTGATGAAGCTGTGGATGCCACACGCCTTGCAGGCATTTATCATCGTTTCTTCGGATACATTTTCATTATTATATAGAAGATTCTCACGCACACTGCCCTCGAACAGCCAGGTGTCCTGGAGCACCATGCCGAATTTTCTGTGGACATTTTCTCTTGTCATATCTTTTGTGTCCACACCGTCAATCGTAATGGTACCGCCGGTTGGCTCAAAGAATCGCATCAGCAGGTTGACAAGTGTCGTTTTTCCGGCACCGGTCGGACCGACGATGGCTGCTTTCTGTCCCGGTTTTACGTGAACGGAGAAATCGTGGATGATCTCTTTGTCCGGCACGCTCGGGTAGGAAAATTTCACATGGGAGAATACCACATCGCCCTCTACTTCTTCTACATTTGCCATCTTTGCGGATTCATCTTCCAGCTCTTCCTCGGAAAGGAACTCAAAAACTCGCTCGGAAGCGGCTGCCGCGGACTGGATGTTTGTCATACCCTGGGAGATCTGACGCAGCGGCTGTTCAAACAGACGCACATAGATCAGGAATGCCGTGATCACGCCAAAGGTGATCTGACCTTTCATAACGAGCAGGGCACCGATGATGCAGACTGCCACATAGCCGAAGTTTCCGATAAACGTCATCAGCGGCTGCATCAGTCCGGATAAGAACTGTGATTTGTAGTTTGCCGTTCTGACATCTCCGTTTAATTTTTCGAAACGTTCTCTGACTTGTCCCTCTGCTCCGGAAATACGGATCACATCATGACCGGCATACATTTCTTCGATGTAGCCGTTCAGCTCACCCAGGCTTCTCTGTCTGTCGGTGAAGTAGCACTGGGAGTGTTTCATGATTAGCACCATCAGCACCAGACCGAGCAGTGTGGTCACAACAGTGGTCGTTCCGAGAATCCAGTTGGTGTAGTACATCATGATCAGACAGCCGATAAACTGTGCCACTGCTGATACGATCGCTGCAAGGCTGTTAGAAAATGCCTGACCGATCGTGTCCACATCGTTCGTCACACGTGAGAGCACATCCCCATATGAATGTTCTGAGAAATACTTCAATGGCAGGCGGTTGATCTTTCCGTCAATATCTTTTCGCATACGCTTGGAAAGTTTCTGTGTCACCGTTGCCATGATAAAGTGCTGTGAGAAACTGCACAGGGCACTGATCAGATACAGTCCCAGAAGAAAAACTGCCACTTTGAAGATGCCGTTCATATCGATGCCGTCATCCTGATGGGCTGCCCGGAACTCATCGCTTAAACGGATGTTGTTCACGATGTTCTGTGCAAGCTCGGAATTTTTGTCCGTCAGGTCGAGATTCTGAAAATCAATACTTGACGGATCGGTTCCCTCCGGCAGATAGTCCATGATGTTGATCTGTCCGGACTGGATCTGTTTCTGGATGTCTTTCTGAACTGCTTCGGTGGAAATCCCGCCGGTCAGTCCGTTATATATATAATCTGTGATCTTACTGATCTGATTCGGTCCTGCGATCGTCAGAACTGCACCTAATGCCGCCATGATCAGTGCAAATAAAATGATACCTGCTTCTTTTTTGCAGTAAGAGAACAGATTGCTCAATGCGGCTTTCAGATTCTTTGGTTTTTGTCTTTTTTTATGCATGATTCCGCATCTCCTTTACGCAAGTTCCGCTTTTGAAAGCTGAGATAAAGCAATTTCCTGATAAACTTCACAGTTTTTCATCAGTTCTTCATGGGTTCCGATACCTGCCATCTTTCCGTCATCGAGTACGATGATCTTGTCGGCGTGGCGGATCGTTCCAATACGCTGTGCCACGATCACGCAGGTGGTACTTTTAAGGTCGGTGGAAAGTCTTCTTCGCAGTTCTTTATCTGTTTTATAATCCAGGGCTGAAAACGAATCATCAAAAATCAGGATTTCCGGATTTCTGGCGATCGCACGGGCGATCGAAAGTCGCTGTTTCTGACCTCCGGAAACATTGCCGCCGCTCTGTGCGATATGGCTGTAAAGACCTTCTTCCATTTTATCAATAAATTCCTGTGCCTGCGAGATATCGATGGCTTTCTTTACATCCTCTTCGGTGATCGCTTGTGCCGCCTCACCAAACGCAACGTTTCCTTCGATCGTATCGGAGAACAGGACTGCTTTCTGTGTAACATATCCCATCTTGTCATACAGTCCGCGGAAACTGTAATCTTTTACATTTTTGCCATCAATCAGCACTTCGCCCTCGCTGGCATCGTAAAGTCTTGCTGCCAGACCTGCAAGCGTTGATTTTCCGGAACCGGTCGCTCCGATGATGGCAAGTGTCTCGCCCTGGTTTACCTGGAAACTGATGTGTTCCAGACAGTTTTCTGCGGCTCCCGGATAGCGGAAGGACACATTGTTGAATGTGATGCTGCCTTTTTCTTCCGTCTGTTTGCCGTCATCTTTTCCTTCTATGACTGCGATATCGGAGTTCAGCACTTCATTGATACGGCCTGCAGATACCTGTGCTCTTGGAAGCATGACAAAAATCATAAGCAGCAGCACAAATGCCATAACTACATACAGGGCATAGGAATTAAATGCCACTACATCACCAAGCATATCCGCCCTTGAACCGATGGCCGTGAACATTTCCGTCATTGTTCCGTTTAACGGGATCGAAATGTCATCAACCAGTTTTGCTCCCAGCCAGTAAATACCAAGAGATAATGCACTCTGTACAAAGATCATGACCGGGAACAGAAATGCCATGCCACGCATGGTGAACATCTGCGTTTTCATCAGATTTTCGTTGACGTTTTCGAATTTGTCTTCCTGATATTTTTCGGCATTGAATGCACGGACTACTTTCAGTCCGGTCAGATTCTCACGGGTCACACGGTTGACATCATCAACCTGCTTCTGTACCGTTTTGAATTTCGGGAGCAGCACTGCCATCAGTGTTCCGATCACAACCATGATCAGCACGACTGCTGATGCCGTCAGAACGGATAACTGCCAGCTCTTGCCGACAATCTTCACGATCGCCCAGGCTGCCATGATCGGTGCTTTGATCATCACCTGCAGTCCCATGGCTACGAGCATCTGGATCTGCGTGATATCGTTTGTCGTACGTGTGATCAGGCTTGAGGTAGAAAATTTGCTGATCTCGCCCGCCCCAAAATCAAATACCTTATGGAATACTTTTCCTCTGACATTGTGACTGAAATCTGCTGCAATCTTTGCAGCCAGATAACCGACAATTACCGCCAGCAGGGCACTTCCGAGTGCACATGCCAGCATCTTCCCGCCTGATAACAGATAATCTGAGATCGCATTGCTCTCAGAACTGATCAGAACGGTGATTTCTTTTGTATAGTCCGGCAGTTTCAGATCCAGAAACACCTGACCTGCGATCAGAAGAACGGCAAGAAACGCAAGTCCTTTGTCCTTCTTTCGCATATCTTTCAACAAATGCCACATATGATTCACCTTTCTTTCTTCTTTATCTTCCAGATTTTTTCCGGTATTTTTTTATTCTTGCTCTTTTTCATTTTCCGGCTGTTTTTCCACAGACCAGACACTTACCTGATAATCAACCAGCCGCTTTCTCCAGGCCTTGTCATCCAGTGTACTGTGTCCGGTATCGGTAACGCGTTTCATCACATAATGCATCAGAATAGAATTTACGGAAAGGGCTGCCATCTCAAAATCCATCTCTTTGACTTCCCCGGCTTCCATCTTTCTTTTCAGAAGTGTCGGCAGCCACGGAATCCGGTTCTTCCAGATGCTTCTGACCTCTTCTTCTGACAGAAATTCCCTGACACCGTTCTCACGCACCATCATGCGGATAAATTCCAGATGCTCATCGATCACCGTCATAAAATTGATATAGGCTGCATCCAATGCCGCATCCAGCGGCAGTTTTTCGTATACATCCTGCTTTTCCGGCTCCTGAAGCTCCTGAAACATTTCCTGCATATTGCCGGTGATGACTTCTTTGAAAATTTCTTTTTTCCCACCTGGAAAATAATGATACAGAAGTCCGTCCGCCAGATCCACACTGCGGTTGATCATACGGACCGTCGTTCCTTTATAACCATTTTGTGCAAACAGATGTTGTGCCGATGTGAGCAGTTTCTGTCTGGTTGCCGCCGCCTGCTCCTGTCTCTGATTTTTTGTCCCCTGACTGCTCATTTTCACACCTCCTGTAACTTTTCGTTCAACATTTGTTCAACGAGAATATAGCACCATGCCCGGTATCTGTCAACGACTTTATATTTTTTTCATTTTCTTTCTCTTTTGTTTGTCGCTTTTTGCTGTGTTTGGCACTCTTTACTGGTAAACAACTGAAATTTCTCCATTTTTTCCTCACTTTTTTATCTTATGATAGCGTGGTATTTTCTTATGCTTTGTGTTAAAATATCTGCGGATTCCTAATCCTTTACGGCATCTTCTGCCCGCAGCATCATGAGCAGATTTTCCATGATGTCGGGGGCAACAGATGCCCTGTAAATAGTTTCCGAAATTTATTAATTAATAAGAAATGAGGTCTTTTATTATGAAGAAAAAAATTGCTATGCTACTGTGTGCCACACTGTTCTGTGCGTCTGCACTGACCGGATGCTCAAATCTTGACAACGCCGGTACAACCGCTTCTTCCCGTTCTGCTGCCGATTCAGTCGTTGCAACTGAAAGTGCCGCAGAATCTGAAACTGCTGCGGATACTGCTGACCATTCCGAGACAGCTGCTGAATCTGAGGCTGCTGATACCGAGGCATCTTCTGAAAATGTGACAGCAACCGAAGCTGCCGCTGATATCTCCGATACCACGGTTGCCGGATGGCAGTTCGTTGTCGAAAAACTGGAAAAGAACAAATCTCTGGAAAACGTCAGCGTTGACCTTGGATACACCGGCGTTGAGACAAATGATTATGTGAAGGAAGCTTCTGACGGAAACGTTTATTATCTGATCAAAATGCAGATCAACAAAGATGGCAGCACGGAAGTCATCGACTGGGCTTCCCTGAAACTGACCGACAGCGACGGAAATGAATACACCCGCATTGATGATGAATTCCTGACCAATCTTGGCATGACACGTATGTCAGGAACCAAACTGAACTTTGGTTCCAACGAAGGCTGGATCGCTTTCGAGATCAAGGAAGATGCTTCCGGTCTTACCTTATCTTACCCGTTTGAATCCGAAACTTATTCCTGTGAATTACCGGATCTTCAGTAACTGTTTTTCGGAAATTCAAACAAGAACCTGTGATCTCTATGGCATTTTTGCCGCAAATATCATGATACAAGGAGTGTCTTTATGAAAAACAAAGTGCTTTTATCCCGTCTTTGCATCTGTACTCTGACTGTTTCTCTGCTCGCCGGCTGTTCTTCCGCCGGTTCGACTTCCGAAACAGCAAACAACAGTGAAACAGAAAGCATTTCTTCGGAAACAGCTTCCGAAACAGTTTCTGAAAATGAATCTGCAACGACCGCTTCCTTTGCTTCTCTTGAAAAAACGGATCTGTTTGAGCAGCAGAACAGCATTGATGAAGCCCTGCAGCAGGAGGCATCCGCCGGATATTCTTTTGAAGAACCAAATGTGATCGTCAATCCTTACGGCAATTCTCCGCTGACTGCTGTCGCTGCCTTCCACACAGACAAAGAGCTTGGCGGCACGGTCACCATCAAAGGAAAAGATGAAAAAGATGACATTACCGGAACTTTCGAAGCTGCGACGGATCATCTTGTCCCGATCTACGGGCTGTACAATGGCGATACGACAGAAGTAGTCCTGACACTGGAGGATGGCACTTCCACAACCGTAGAAGTTACCACCGAAAAGACTGAGATCAACGTCGGCACGATCGAGACAACCATGAGTGATGATTCTGCCTATGATTATTCCAATCTGACATTTGTCTGCTCTTCTGCCGGTATGCTCTACGCACTGGACAGTGCCGGTGACATCCGCTGGTACTTCACAGATGGCGGAGTACTTGGCGTTCATCAGCTGAAGAATGGTCATCTGATGATGCCGACTTCTTTTCTTCTGAAGAGTATGTACTACAAAGCAGGCCTTCAGGAAATCGATCTGAGCGGTAAGATTTATCACCAGTACATGATCCCGGGTGGTATGCACCACGATTTCCAGGAACTGCCGGACGGCAATCTGCTGGTTGCCGGAGACAGTCCGGATCTTTCCACCGTAGAAGATTATGTTGTGGAGATCGACCGTGAAAGCGGCGAGGTTGTCTGGGAATTAAACGCAGCTGATTTGATTGGCAAAGAAGATGGACAATCCGCTTCGATCGCAACCGACGGTTCCGATGAGATTGACTGGTTCCATAATAATTCTCTGTGGTACGATGAGAAAAATGATCTGGTTCTGCTTTCTGCACGCCATAAAGATGCGATCATCGCCATCCACAAATCGGACAAATCCCTTGCCTGGATCCTCGGTGATCCTGCCAACTGGAATGGCGTAGATAAAAAATATTTCTTCACCCCGACCGGTGATGATTTTGAATGGCAGTATGCACAGCATCAGATCACTATGCTTGATAACGGCGATATTATGATGTTTGACAACGGTACTGCAAAAGTAAAATTAAGCGATAATGACAACCGTGTTTCCGGCGATGATATCTACTCCAGAGCTGTCGTTTACCATATCAACACTGATGATATGACAATCGAACAGGTCTTTGAGTATGGAAAAGAACGCGGACCAGAGTGGTATTCTGACTGGATCTCCGGTGTGATTTCCCTGGATGGCACAAAAGACCAGCTCTGGATCACAGCCGGTGCCAACCTCTATGATGAAGAAAACAACCGCTATGATCACTATCCGACCGACATGATGAAGCAGGGACTGATCAAACGCACCCATATCGACCAGGTATCAAACGGCACACTTGCTTACGAGATTCTGATCTCCGGCGATACTTATGCGTCCCTGACTTACCGTTCTCTCCGCCTGCCGCTCTATACCGAAGGAGCCACACTTGATGTAAATGCAAAAGGCGAGCTGCTTGGAAGACTTGGCGAAACTGCCACCGCAGATTACACTGCACCGCTTGATGATGCTACAGCACTTCCGGATGGCTGGGAATTTACCCTGGATGATGCGAAATTCTCTTTGAAAGGTGCGTACACTACAGACAAAGCTTCCGATGCACTGGAAGATGCTTACGTGATCTTAGTAAGCGGAGATGAGACAAAAGCTTACGCACTGACCCAGTATGGCACTGCCGGTGACGATGCAACAAAAGTTACCGTTTCCGGATGGGTTTCCCCGGTTGGTCTGGAAGGCAAGACCTGGGATATTTACCTTTCTGTCGATGGGCAGGTTTATGAAAGCGGACATTCCATCGCATTGTAAAAGATTTGCACAAAACATGAACTATTTGCAGATCATCTCAGGAAGTATGCTTATTTCTGATTGATTCTGTATAAAAGACCGGGGATTTCTCATTGTGTGAGAAATCCCCGGTTCTGTTATTCCCTGTCTTTTGCTAAATGATAATCTTTCAGGCATCGTTTCAGCCCTTCCTTCGCATCACTGAAAAGGATTCCTCTCTCCTTTGCTTTTGTACAGTCCATCCACAGATTATGTGCCGGCGGCACTTCTTCCGGTTTCCTGTCACTTTTCAGGAAGTGCAGCATTTCACAGGTGATATCATACATCGTCTGCTTCGTTTCACTTCCAAAATTGTAAACGCCTCCCGGAAGCATAAAAATCTTTGGCATATTTTCTGCAACTTCACGAAGATAGGTGATTCCCCGGTACTGTTTTCCAAAAGTCAGAACCTGCTTTTCGTTTAACAGCATACGAAGATAGTTCGACCGCTTTGTCGGATAATCATACATCCACTCTGCCCGCAGCATCACTGCATCCGGCTTTACATCCAGAACCTTCTGTTCCATCTCCAGCTTATGCCTGCCGTAAACATTACAGGGACTGGCATCTTCCTCCTTATATGGACCTTCACCTGCACATCCGCGGTATACCTGATCCGAACTGAAACAGATCAATTTTTGTTCTTTCGCTGCTTTTGCCAGAAACAACGGCAGACGCACATTTGCTTCATAAGATGCCCCCGGATCTTTTTCACACGTCCCGACATCTGAGATTGCTGCTGTGTGGATGATAACGTCTGCTCTGCTTTTCTCAATCATGTTTCGGATCTGTTCTTCGCTCATACCTCGCATGGACGGTGCCGCAACCGTATCATCTAGATCCTGCATCAGACGATTGCCCACAAAACCATGAGCACCTGTGATTAATATTTTCATGTTATCGCTCGCTTTCTATATTCTGACAACAGCCAGTTTAATCGTTTCGATTCTTATATACATGTATAAAAAAATGTTAGTCAAATCTTAGTCAATTATAAGAAAGAGCACCCTTTCACAGGATGCTCTTTCTTTTGTTTTTGCCGTATTTTCGGGCTTTTTCTGTCAAGCTGGAAAAGGGACTTGAACCCTCGACCCCTTCATTACGAGTGAAATTTAATCATTTTTGTATTCTTTGCCAGCTTCCAAGAATTGCGGAAAATAAAGCTTTTTTCTATCCTGTTTCTTTGCCAATGTGGCTACTATAGCACGGTTTTTGATAATTTTGCAAGCTGTTGTTAACCAAATGTTAACCAAATTACAGCTCATTAAGTGCTGCCCTCTCCGTGGCACTTGTCCAGGAATGTTCGAAACGCTGCACACCTGTGCCGCTGATCGCACTGGAATAGATCCGCCACCGGTCAGCCTCCGGAAAGAACGGCTTTAATTTGTTTGATACAGAATACTTTCTAAGCTCCCTGAGTGCCTTTCTCTCGTGCGTCCTTGCCATCTCAACCGAACAGCCAAGTTCCTCTCCGATCTGCTTAAGTGTGCGGCTCTGCTGGTACTTCATCCGGATAGCTGCTGCCTGCTTCTCTGGCAGTGTGTCCACCGTTCCCCACAGTACCGCCCTCAGCTCTTCCTGCTCTACCCTGTCCAGCACGTCCCCCTCAACGTCAGCCGTTCCCGGCAGCAGATCACCCACCGTGCAGTCTTCACCCTCTCCCACGCTCATGTCAAGGCTCTGTATCCTGCCCGTGCTGGCACTTCTGGCAAGTTCTATTGTATTGCTCTGTATATCACCAAAATACCGCCGTAGCTGGTCATTTGCTGGCTTACAGCCGTATTCTTTCCGGTGATCGTCCACTATTTTTTCATACTGGTGAGCCTTTGCCCTGGCATGGGATGGAACACGAACCACAGAACTACAGTTCTCTACATATCTCTGCATCTGCTGCCGAATCCAGTAACCGGCATAGGTCATAAAAACTACGCCCTCCTGCGGTTTATATTCATCTACCGCCCTGCAAAGCCCTATGTAACCCTCCTGTTTCAAGTCCTCGATGTCCTCAAATGCCTGGTAATTCTTTGCCACCAGTGCAATATATCCCCGGTTCTGCTGCCAGAGCCTCAGCATATTGTCTGGAACGTCCACGCCTGCCTGGATCCGTGCCACAAGCTGCTCGTTTGTCACGTTTTCCTCTCCCATGTTCGCCACCTCCGCATATAAAGAAAGCTCCGTTTGATCCGTCCGGGGCTTTTCTGACCATTTTAACATACAATTTAGGGCAATAAACGCCCTGTTTTTCGGCAATAGCGTAGCTTTAAAGGCTATAACTTGCACTTCTGTGCCCTGCACACTTCTTCTAGCAACCATTGGGAAAACCTCAGACTTTTCGGGCTTTCCGCTGGTTTTCACTTGCTCATTATTGCTTACATTTCCAGCCTCAGCAAGTAATTTTTCCAGTTTTTTTGAATTTCTCCGGATACGAGCCCACTCCCCGGTCACCGGTTCCCCAGAGTTTTGTATTTTTCCCGGTGGGGGGTAGTTTTCACCCGATCCAAACAAAAAACGTAGGAACAAACCGACTCAAATTGAGTTTTGTTCATTCCTACGTTTTGGCATCCGCCTGCCTGCTGCTATTTTGTAATGTATCCCATGTCAAGCTCTATCAGCCTGACAAACTGCCCGGCTTCGGCTTCAACGTCCTGGATCAGCGAAGCACGAGGCACCGGGCTGCCGTCTTCCAGCTCGATCAGAACCCAGCCACTCGCCGCATCTTCTGCCATAGATAAGGCTTCTGCCATGTCCTCGCCCTCGGTCACGCATCCCGGAAGGTCTGGAAATTCCACCGTATAACCGCCGCTGCCATCCTCAAAAGGTGTGAACAATGCCGGGTAAACTAACTTCATCCATTATCACTCCTGTTCTTTTGTGATGTTTATATTATAATGCGTGTTGTTCATATTGCCAAGCTATTCGTTCGTAACCTTTGTATAGAACTGGTGTTCTATACTAGAGTTACGCACGTTTATATCATGCAAGGGTGTCGAACCGGTCTACTCCCTTGAGCCAATCTAACCGCCTCCAAGGGTGTAACATTTTTGATGCACCCTATGGCAACAAACTAAGGATGCCCTGTTTTAGGGCTTTCTGTAAGGTGTCACTGTTCTGGTGCCCCCCTTATTGCTCTGTACTTCTAAGTACACTCCTTTTTATGGTCTGACATTCCGGACAATCCCGGCAAGTCTCCACCATTTCTGTCTGTCCCCTTCGTTTGCTATCCTGCTGCCGTCCGTCTGCCTCTGGTAACGGTTCCGGAAGGGCAGCAGTTGCCTTGTTCGTCGTTTTGGAACGTTGCAACGCTGAGTCGGTGTTTTACCCGGTCAGCATCCGCACGCCTGCCTCTTTCGTTTCGCTCCGGAACGTTGCGAACGCTCGTTATTGTTTCCGAACGCTTGCATACGACCGTGAACCTTTTCACTCTTGTTCTTGTCTTTTCTCAACTTCAACAGCTCCGGTGCGTCCTGATCGCCCCGCCAAAGGCTCCCAGGAAGGCACCTGCTAATTTATCCCAGCCGCTCCACTAACTGCCGTATCTTCACCAGATCTGCAAGTGATACCGTCCCATCTTCTGCGGTTCTGTCTGCTATGTATTTCTTGTCAGATTCTCCAAGCTTCGCCCATGTCTCCGCTCCGAAACTTATTCTTGCTCTGATTTCTTCACCCTGCAACTTCTTTTCCTCCTGTCTGTTCGCTCTTTATGAAACGATAGTTGATTTTATATGTTCCGAAAGTTCCGGTTTTTCCAATCCATTTTTTCATTTTTCTCATTTTTCAAATCCAAAAATCTCATTTTTCGCTTTTCTGTGAGAGAAACAACCATTCCAACAGTCTCTCCCGCAAACAAAAAACACGGGCTATCGGGGGCGTAGCTGCTGCCCCAGTTATCACTTAAATATTATCGTGTTCACTAATTGCAATGTTTTTAAGCAACTCAATGATTGTATTGTACTGTCTTGACATTGATGCAACGCTAAAGAGTGCATCTCGTGCGTAATCAGCAATAATGTTGCTACTGATCCGGTTACGGTTGTATTCATGCTTTTTCATGTAATCTTCTTTTGTCTCTGCCATTCTCTTGCTTAAATCACTCGCCATCAGTTCCCCGTTCTCTGTTGCAATTTCTGCCGCTGAAAGTTGATTTTCGAACTCTCTCACCAGCTTCCGAAGCTCCTGCAATTTCTCTGTGTCTACGATCGTCTTACCCTTCATCATCTTTTTTGTCCTTGCCCTTTCCACCGCCCCGTGCTATTCTGGCAGCAGGACGGCTATTCTGTGTTTATTATTTCTTGTTCTGCAGAACGTCCGCAGTATGCAGCACGCTCTTTATCACTTTGAAAGTGATCGAGTAAAACTGGTACTTTTTCTCGTGAGCGTCTGCAAACTGTTTAAACTCCACTGGCTTCTCTGCCTGTGTTCTCTGGCTTCGTTCTCGCTTCATCGTGCTTTCTTTACCCCCATATTGATTTCTACGGTTCTGTAAGTAGCTTCCTTGAGCCACAACACATTCACAAGTTTATAGATCTTTTCCCATGCTTTCGGGTCTTCGATGTGCTGCAACATGGTAAGCGTGCTGTCTTTGTGCTGTTCTGGTTTCTGCTTCGGCAGCAGTCCCCCAGCAAATGCCATTGAATACATAAAACGGATATTTTCGCCGCTCGCCTTGCTCATTGCTTTAAAAACTTCTACTGTCATATCCACTGTTGAAGCCGGTTCTTTTACGTTCTCCATATTGCCTCCCTGTGCTTATTCAAATACTTCGTCTGTCAATGTTTTAAGCGTTGTATAAATCTTCTTCCATGCCTCCTGGTCTTCCAAATGCATCAGCATAACAAGCGTACGGTCTCTGTATGGCTCTGGTTCTGGCTGCTGATCCGCAAACATCCCAGCAAATGCCACCAAGTACAAGCATCTGACCTGATCCCAGCTCGCTTTGCTCATTGCTCTGAAAAGTTTTGCCGTCATGTCTGTTGCTGACATCGGTGCCGGTGTTTCTCTGTTCTCCATGTGCTTCTCCTTGTGCCGGTATCCTGTCCGGTTCTCTTTGTTCGCTCTTTGTTCGTTTCCGTGTTCTGTTTCTGTTTTTCTCCATTTTGGGAACTTTTTGCAAATTTTGGTGGGGCGTCGGTCATTGAAAACGCCACAAGAATTTTGTTTCAAGGCTGGGGGATCTTCTCCCCTGTCCTTTGCTTCTGTGTGGCACACAGTACCCTAAAGCACTGCTGCACCCCTCCCCCTCTTTGTGATCCGGTCACGTCCCCTGCTGCTGCAAGATCATCTGCAAGAAACTCTGCTGTTCTGCTGCTGCCTTTTTCTTTCTCAAATTCTCCTCCGGCATCTGTAAAACAATGCTGGTCTTTATGATCCGGTCACGTGTCCTTGCGTCTACGTTCAATGCGTTTGCATCCATGTTCGAGGTGTAAATAGTTATCTTGCCATGTTCCATCCGTTTGTTGACCAGGTTAAACAACTCTTGCTCCTGCCATTTTCCGCCAGCCTGTGCCCCGATATCATCCAGCACGAGCACATCACATTCTTTGTAAACCTTCGAACGGTCTTCCTCGCCTCTTGCCCTCTTGATCGACTCGCCCACCGTGTCAATATAAGCCGGTGCGGTGATAAAACGCATTTGCAAATCATATTTAACCATCAAGGATCGGGCAAGGCAGCAGGACAAAAACGTTTTACCGCTTCCCGGTGTATTGCTCCAAAGATACAGCCCTTTGCCCCATGCCTGCCATTTTTCAAAGTTCTCAATGAAATTTTTAAACACTTTTCTGGTCTGCTCCATGCTGGTCTTGTATGTATCAAAACGAAACTTCGAAACATCGGCGTTGCAATATTCCGGCGGCACTCCGGTTTTATCACTCATGCGTCTGCTACCCTTACACTTCGGGCATACTCTTGTAAACTCAATCGGCTCTGTATACCCCTCTACCTTTTCCGTGAATATCTCCCAGCCTGTGCCCTGGCACACCGGACATTTACCAGAGTCTAACAGATGTGCTTTCGCCTCTGTCTTCTTCATCCTGCTTCGTTCCCTCCTTTGCTTTTCTTGTCCATGTTCTAACTGCTGCCTGCCAGCTCTTCATCTTGTTTTTCCCGATCATCCACCCCTTGCTTTCGTAGAAGTCAACAAAACGTTGTGCATCCAGTTTGTAATTGTTTTCCTCACAATACTGCTTTACCTCTTCCACCGTAGGCGGTACAAATCGGGTTGTTTTTTTCTTTTTGGTGTGTGTCTGTGTGTCATCAAGCTCTGCTTGTGCACACACACCTATATATCTATTCTCTATACTCTTATCTCTATACTCTATTCTCTGGTGGAGATTTGTCTGGTCATTTGTCGGATTTTTGTCTGGACATTTGTCTTTTTCTATCCTTGCTCTGTATGCCCTCTTTCTATCCGCTTCGTTGCTGCTCTCTCCGACAAAGTTCTGAATGTCCATCATGTAAATAGCTCCTGAGTCAAGAACTTCGATCAAGCCAAGATCCTGAAAGACATTTAAAGCCTTTTCCACGGTTCCTACCTGGTGCCGTGTCACACTTGCCAGCATTTGAGAATTATACGGAATTGCACCGTTCAACATCAGTCTGCCATCATCCTTTAAACTTCTAAGATAGAGCTTCAAGAGTATATTGCTATATAAATACCCGTCTCTCATGTTTTCCAGCAAGATCATACTATCAGACTCGAAAAAATCTTCTTTTAATTTCAAGTAATAATATTTTTTATTGTCCATTGTGTTTCCTTTCTGCCCTACTGCTGCCGTGATCGCCTTAAGCTCGTTCCTGATCTGCTGCACTGTCATGCTGTTCACCTGTGCTTAAGTACTCCACTAAGCTCTCCATGTTCACCAGGAACTTTACACCGGCTCTCACGTAAATGATTTTTCTTTCTCGGATCAACTGGCGGATAAACTCGTAGCTAATGCCAGTCTGTCTACTTGCCTCTTTGATACTTACCATTGTCGGGATTGTCATTTGCTTGTTCTCCTTTCTGTTATGCCTCTGTGAGGCTTTATTTTGCCCTGTGAGGTGTTTTATTTGCGTCTGTGGTAACTTTATCGTCTAAAGGTCTGTGCCCCATTCTAAGTGGAAATAAAGGGCAATTTTTGCAAGTACAAAGTCGCACTTCCTGTTTTGACCCACAGCAGCAGTCAATGCATTTCTTTCTAATCGCCTTCATCGGTGTTAATTTTGCCATGTTGTCACCTTCTAAAATGCTCTGTAATCAAAAAAACTCCTATGCTACGTGCGGATTTCTGGAACTTCTGCGGTTCGCCCATACAAGAAGCTTACAGGCTACCCAAAGCCACAAAAATGCCGCTATAACGATCATGTCTGCTTCTTTCAGTACGGTATACTTTGCCATCCAGAGGAACGCACCTGCTGCCACTGCTGCCGATGCAATCCCCACAAGTGCCTCAATCAGTAATGCTCTTGCTCTCATGCTTTCACTCTCCTTTCTCTTGCCCTGTGTGCTGCTTCTTTTACCTCTGACGGCTCTTTTAATTCCTGGTCGATGCTTTTAAGCTCTGTTTCATATTCCGGCAACCAGGACGCACCAGAGTGTAACAGAATGTCCATTCTACGCTTGCACAGTTGCGTGTATCTCAAAACTTGCTGGTCTGTCATGCTTCTGTTCCTTTCTTGTACGGTAACGAAGTGCTGTGTCCTCTCGCTCGTTGATTCTTCCGCTTAACAACTTCTTGTCGTAGGGGTAAAGTGTTGATTGGCTCAACCTGTTCACTTTTCTGCCGTTAGTAATGAACACTGTGCTTTCTTGCCCTGTTGTTCCTGCTTTCTTCAACTGTTTTGACGGATCATGTTTATTCTGCACACGCTCTGTCTGCTCTCAGCAGCCTGACCACCATTTCACTTGCGTGCCGCCCTCTCGCTTCATCCGTTCTTTCCTGCTTGCTTCGTTCCAGTCTTAGACCTCACCCACGCACCGCCACAGTGCTTAATCTTCGATAATGTCGTTCAGATTGACATTTAAAACCTTTGCAATCTTCATTGCTGTTTCATAAGTGCAGCTTTTGCCGCCTCTGATGTAATTGATTGTTGTTCTGGATACTCCGGAAAGTTCCGCAAGTCTTTTCTGCGTCATTTCCTGCTTCGCCAGTTCTGTGATCAATTTAATTCTGTCGATTCTCATTTGCTCACCTCACTTTCACAGTATTTTTACTGTTGTTTGCATAGTATCACAGTGTTTTACTTGTGTCAACAACTTTTAACAGTATTTTACTTGTTATTTTTTTAAATTCATGGTAGTATAATTGTGAAAGTGAGGTGAAAAAATGACTTTTGGTGAAAACTTAAAGGCTATCCGAGAACAAAAAGGGTTGTCACAGAGAGAACTCGGCGAACTTTTAGGAGTAAAACAGCAAACGATTGCACAATATGAAAAAGCTAACGATCCGCCCAAGATAAAAACTATAGAAAAAATTGCTCGTGCTTTAAAAGTCAATACATCCGAGCTTATACCAATCGCAGATATACAGCTAATGTTAGAAACTTTTCGGAACAAATGGGCACGTAGAACACTTCCACAAGCCCCAGACTACGAAAATGCATATATATTAACCCGTGCCAATTTTTTTGATAAAATGTTTGAATTTTCTTTAATTCTCAACACATTGGGGCAAGAAAAAGCAATAGAGCAAGTAGAGCTATTAACCAAAATTCCGGAATATACAGAGAAAGTCGAAAGTCGTGAGCTTGAAATGTACCACAGGAAAGAAGAATTGGAAAAGCGAGCCGCCCCACCCGATCGGGACGAACTGAAAGCCCTGAACGCTGCCAATAACCGAGGGGCAACACCGGAAGAAAAGAAAAACGCTGATGATATTATGCACAATCCGGATGAATGGGAATAGCTGCGTACCCAAATCGAGTATACAGGTCTTTTCAAAAACAAGGAAAACCTGTCAGACTCAACGGCAAAATGTCGCTGAGGTACCAAAACGGTACTTGAGACTGGGGGACAAAATGGCCCTGAGATACAAGCGTACATCAAGTACGGTTGTTAAATATGCAGCAGTGAACGCAAAACTGCGTTGAGCTGATGGGACTGGATAACGAAACGTTATTGAGTCAAACCATCTATTTTGGATGATATGACGGGACAAAACACCCCATCACCTGCAGATCTATTCCTGATCAGGATGGCATAACAAAATGTTCTGCCAGATGCTTTTGCTCAAAAATGAGCAGAACACGATCCCAGGTCTTTTACTCAAAAATGAGTAAAACCGCTTCCCATTTTTGGGAAGTAAACCTTATACGTGCGTATCGTGTCAACAAAAATGAGGTCGTAAAACTCGACCCCATGCAGTAGCAAACCGTTACCCCATACCGTACAGAATCACAGACGCTGAACGATTCGTTCACCGTTTCGCCGGCGAAAAAGGCAACAAAAAAGCCCCAGCCCTTCGGGTACAGGGTCGAAGCTTCTTTGATCGTTTTGGTTATGCACTATTACCAGAATAGTTTACTATAATTTCAAACTTACGTCAACCAATTGCTGGTATCTGTAACTTTTTGAACTCTGATCAGACCGGCAGCAGTTGAAAAACACCGGAAAATGTCTTAAACTTCACTCACGCACCGCCACGCAAAGAGGAAGGAAGATATTTTACAATGGCAAGTATAACAAAACGTGGGAACAATTATCGTATAGCGGTAAGCAACGGCAGAGACAGGAACGGGAAACAGATCATAGAGACGGCGACCTTCCACCCTGATCCGGCAAGGACAGAGCGGCAGAACCAGAAAGCACTGGAAAAATTCGCTATAGAGTTTGAAGAAAAAGTGAAGTCAGGCAAGTATCTTGACGGTGAAAAGCTGACTTTTTATGCATTTGCCTGCACATGGCTGAATGAATATGCAGAACAGCATTTAACTGCTGCCACCGTGGAAGCTCACAGAATCCTTTTGGATCAACACGTCTTCCCGGTGATCGGCAGTATTAAGATTGCAAAAGTCCAGCCCCTGCACCTGAATAAGTTATATAATGCAATGGCAACGGAACGTAAAGACGGCAACCCGGGCGGCTACTCTGCTGCCACGATCCGGCGAACACACGCCACAATCAGCAGCGTGATGAGCACGGCGGTTAAGTGGAACGTACTGCTTGACAATCCCTGTGAGCGTGTCACCCTGCCAAAGGTGCAGCAGTCCGAAAGCATCAAATTCTTTACGCTGGAAGAGACAGAAGCCTTTCTTTCTGCCCTGGATCAGGACTACCAGGAGAGCAAAATATCTTTGCAGCACAAAGTTTTCTTTCACCTGGCACTGTTCTGCGGCTTAAGGCGTGGCGAACTGATCGCCCTGGAATGGTCAGACGTTGACCTGGTAGAAGGCACTGTGAGCATAACAAAAAGCACCGGATTAGTTGGCGGTAAACCGATCACAAAACAGCCAAAGAACTCTAGTTCGGTGCGTGCGGTGTCGCTCCCGGCAAGTGTGGTGGATCTTCTGAGGGAACACAGACGGCAGCAGCTCCGTTACCGTCTCAGCCTTGGGACATACTGGAAGGGTGATAATTATATCTTTACGCAGTCGGACGGCTCGCAGATGTACCCATCTACACCTTATGCAACCTTTCAGAAGATCATCAAGAGATATAACGACTCACTGCCGCCGGATGCCCCACCGTTGCCCAGGATACCCTTGCACGGTCTGCGGCACACATCCGCAACGCTCCTGATCAGCCAGAACGTTGACGTCCGAACGGTTTCCGGAAGACTTGGGCATGCACAGACAAGCACCACCATGAACATATACAGCCATCAGTTGCAGAGTGTTGACCGTAAAGCCGCCTCTGTTCTGGATGATCTGTTACAGGCAAAATAGAAAAAATGTTAACCAAATGTTAACCAAACGTCAAAAAGAGCACCCTTTCACAGGATGCTCTTTCTTTTGTTTTTGCCGTATTTCCGGGCTTTTTCTGTTAAGCTGGAAAAGGGACTTGAACCCTCGACCCCTTCATTACGAGTGAAGTGCTCTACCGACTGAGCTATTCCAGCATCGGTCAGCAGCATTGCTGCTGACTCAAGTTATTATACATGATTATTGTCTGTTTTGCAAGTATTTTCACAAAAATAATTACAATTTAACTAAGTCAAATACATTTCCCATTTCCATTGCAGATATCTGCTCGACTCAATATTCTTCATCGTAATTATACCCATCCGGGCTGTAATCGTTATACTGCTCCTGATCGTAAAAATTATCGTAAGAATTATCATCATAAACACTGCCGTCACCATTATCGCTGACTGCCGCTTCCTGCGTCTGGGTTTCTGTCCCAGACTCGGTCCCCTGGATTCCCGGAATATTATCATCGACATCTTTTCCGGCTTCTTCTCCGTTCAGCGTATAATTCTCTTTGCTGACGGCACTGCCTTTGCTGAATCCGCTGACTTCTTCGATATGAGCACTTCGCTCCTGTACACCTGCGGACGGCTCATAATCTTTGATGCCAAACAGGTAGTCATGCAATCTGGTAACATTCCAGGATAAGGTAACCGGAACTTCGGAATCTCCGCTCAGATCACTTGTACGGTGTTCAAACGGGAATCCGCAGGTATCCCCCAACTGATAAGACAACATATTCATTCCCAGAGATACAATATCCGATTTGCTGAGACTGGTGGAGATCATCGGGAACACATTGTCCATGATGTCTACCAGTGTCTTCATATCTGCTTTTTTTGCTTTTGCCACAATCTTGGCGATCAGCTCTCTCTGGCGTTCGGTACGTTTGTAATCGTTTCCGGCTGTATAACGGATACGGGTGTAGGATACTGCCTGCACACCGTTCAGATGATACGTGCCCGCCACTTCTGGCTCGATACGTTCATAAGATTTTCCTGTGATTTCAGAAGTTCCGACACAGTAGTTGTTCATATGTACAACCTCTTCGTCTGTCAGATCAAAATCAAAACCGCCAAGTGCATCTACTACTTCTACCAGTGCATTCATATTCACCGTTACAAAATCCGTGATGTCCAGATCCAGGTTCTGGTTCAGCATATTGATCGCCCATTTATAACCGCCGTTCGCATAGGCTGCATTTGCTTTTCCATAACGGTCTTCACCGATATTCAGGTAAGTATCACGGTATATGGATACCAGTTTTACCACTTTCGTGTCGTTATTGATACTCGCAATGATGATCGTATCGGTGTTTGTATAATCCATACTTCCGTCACGGGAATCAACACCGAACAGGGCAATATTGGTATAGCCATGCAGAACTGCATTCGTCTCCACTTCTTCATTCACCTGGATGTCACCGGACTGAAGCGTCACAGTATCAATATTTCCCAGTCTCTTTTCGAACTGTACATACAAAAAGCCAAATACCAGCAGCGGAATCAAAATGATCAGTTCTGTGATAAATAAAATCTTGTGTCTGCGATATTTTTTATATGCAGAACTTTTCTTGCGTGTTTTGTCTTTCTTCATGCCTTCCTCTTCGGCCGCATCTTCTGCAGCAGATTCTAATGAAATTCATCGTTAAAAAGTCTACTGAATTATTATACACTATTTAATGAACCTGTCAATTGCCTTATTTAATTCTTCGATTTCCTTCCTGTCTCCGGACTCGATCGCATCTACCAGACAATGCTGGATATGGTCCTGAAGAATGACTTTTCCGGTATTGTTGATCGCCGCTTTGACTGCGGAAAGCTGGATCAGCACTTCGCTGCAGTCTCTGCCGTTCTCCACCATTTTCTTGATGGACTCCAGGTGTCCGATCGCACGGGAGAGACGGTTTATCACTGCTTTTGTATGTTCGTGACTGTGCGTATGCGTGTGCGTGACAACTGTTCCGTCCTCCAGTACATGCGTGTGACTGTGGGCATGTCCGCCGGAAGTCTGCTCTTTTGTATGGGCTTCCGCCTGCACACCGCTTTTCTTTGTTTCCATAAAATCTTATCCTCCTGTAACTTGCCCCTTACTTCTGTTTTTCTCCCTCTGTCATTGTCATTTTTCTACATTGACCGACACAGGCAGGAAACTCTGTACTTCTCCTGCTTTTACCGGATATTCTTACCGGCTGATCTTCACATCAATCTGCTGATATGGGATCTCAATCTGATTTTCATCAAATCTGTATTTGATTTCTTCGGTGATCCGCCATTTTGCCGGAAAATAATCCTGCGGTCTTACCCAGGCATGCCACCCGAGGATCACACCGGAGTCTCCAAGACTTTCAACGACCACTTCGATCTTCTCTTCTTTCAGAATGGCCGCATCCTTCTGCAAAATAGCGAGCAGCACTTTCCTTGCCTCATTGATATCGTTTCGATAGGAAATCCCTACCTTTTCACGCAACTGCCGCTTATCCTGCTTTGAAATGTTCGTCAAACTGCTGTTGGTGATGATTCCGTTTGGAATCGATACGGTACGGTTATCGATCGTCAGAAGTGTCGTATAAAAGAGATCCACCTTCACCACGGTTCCTTCATTTCCATGGGTGTCTTCGTGAATATAATCTCCGCTGACAAATGGTTTCATAAACAATAAGATAAATCCCCCCGCAATATTCGAAAGCGATTCTTTTAACGCCAGCACAACGCCGACTCCCATCGAGCCGATCAGTGCAGCAACCGACGCTCCGGACACTCCGAGAAAAGTGGCCATGACTGCCACCACCATCACGTACATGATGGCTTTCATAATGGAAAGTGTGAAGTGTGCGGATGCTGCCTCCATCCCGGCTCGTTCAAAGGACCGGCCAAAGATCTTCAGGATCAGCTGAATGATCTTGCGGCAGACAAAAAATGCGATCAGGACAATGACCAGTTTGATGCCCAGATCCATAAGCCCCGGCATTTTCCCCTGAAAATACTGTGTAAACTGATTGACTTCTTTTACACTTTCGGTCAGCGAATCTGCCGTATTCTCTGCTATTTGTTCCATCTGCTATTTCTCCTGCTGTTTGTTTCGTCTGCTCTTTGCGGCCGGTTTTCTGCCCGTTGTCTTGTTTTTTCTTTCTTCCTCTGCCTTTGCACTTTCTGCGATTTTGGCTTCCAGTTCTTCTTTGAGGCTTTTTTTCGGTGCTTTTTCTGCCGTCTTTGTCACTTTTTCTTCACTTGCAGCTGCCATCTCCAGCTCTGCTTTTGGGGTTGCCTGCTTACCGGTTCCTTGTTTTGCGGTTGTTTTCTTTGCAGCTGCTTTTTTCTCAGAAGCGGCTTTGATCGAAGTTACTTTTTCACTGCTTTTCTTCTCAGCTGTTTTCTTTTCCGTTTCTTTTACAGCAGCCACTTTCTTTTCGGCTGTTTTCTTTTCGGTAACTTTTTTCTCGGCTGTTTTCTTTGTTGCCGTTTTTTTGTTGACCGCTCTTCCGGCTGCCGCTTTTGTATAAGAAAAAACCGTAATGCTCATCGGCGGAACCGTGATCAGGATCGAATCCGCTCTGTCATCGCATTCTGATTTTTTTGACTGTTTCAGTCTCGGATTACCGACTCCGCTGCCTCCGAATTCTTTGCTGTCGCTGTTAAAGATTTCTTTGTATTTTCCAGGGTATGGAACGCCGATCTTGTGGTTTTCGTAAGTCAGCGGTGAGAAATTGCAGACGATCAGCAGCGTCTCTTCTTTTTTCTTTGTGTTTCTGGTAAAGACTACCATATTTTCATTGGCAGAAATGTTATTGATCCAGGTAAATCCATCCGGATCATAGTCCATTTCGTAAAGTGCCGGATGCTCTTTGTAAAATGTATTGAGTGCTTTCACATAATTCTGCATCTGCTTGTGCTCATCATACTGCAAAAGCTCCCACTCCAGTGACCGGTCCTCTGCCCACTCATCATACTGTGCAAAATCCTGTCCCATGAACAAAAGCTTTTTGCCCGGATGTGCCAGCATAAATCCATAAGCGGCACGTAAGTTTGCAAACTGCTGCTCACGGTCACCCGGCATCTTGCCGATCATGGATGCTTTGCCGTGTACAACCTCGTCATGTGACAAGGTCAGGATATAATCTTCACTGTACGCATAAACCATGCTGAACGTCAGTGCCCCATGATTTGCGGTACGGAAGATCGGATCCAGTGACATATAATAAATGAAGTCATTCATCCAGCCCATGTTCCATTTGTAGTCAAAGCCAAGACCCTCATCCTCAACGGCTCCCGTTACTTTCGGCCATGCTGTGGATTCTTCGGCGATCATCAGAACCCCCGGCTCCTTCTGTTTAAAGATGGAATTGAGATGATGGAAAAATTCAACTGCTTCCAGATTCTCGTTTCCGCCGTAGATATTCGGCACCCATTCTCCTTCGTTCTTTCCATAATCAAGATAGAGCATGGAAGCCACCGCATCCATACGGATACCATCAATGTGATACTTTTCTGCCCAGAACAGTGCGTTTGCGATCAGGAAGTTCTTGACTTCCGGACGACCGTAATTGTAGATCAGTGTGCCCCAGTGCGGATGGGAACCTTTTCTCGGATCGAGGTGCTCGTACAGGCAGGTTCCGTCAAAGGCAGCCAGTCCAAACGTATCACGCGGAAAATGTGCCGGTACCCAGTCCAGAATCACGCCGATGCCCTGTGCATGCATATAGTCCATGAAATACATGAAATCTTCCGGTGTGCCGTAACGACTGGTCGGTGCATAGTATCCGGTCACCTGATAGCCCCAGGAACCGTCAAATGGGTGCTCCATAACCGGCATCAGCTCAATATGCGTATAGCCCATCTCTTTTACATAGTCCGCAAGCATCACAGCCAGTTCACGGTAATTGTAAAACTCCCTGCCGTCCTCCGGCTTGCGGAATGAGCCAAGATGTACCTCATAAATGGACATCGGAGCCTTCTTACTGTCTGCATTTTTTCTCTGTTTCAGCCATGCTTCATCTTTCCATGCATACTGACTCAGGTCTGTGATCACCGATGCCGTGTCAGGACGAAGCTGTGCAGCATTGGCATACGGATCTGCTTTTAAGAATGTCAGCCCTCCCTTTGCCTTGATTTCATATTTATAGAGCTGTCCTGCAGCAAGTCCCGGTACAAACAGTTCAAAAATACCGGAATCCCACAGTCTTCTCATCGGCAGACGTCTGCCATCCCAGAGGTTGAAATCGCCCACCACGCTGACACGCATGGCATTTGGTGCCCATACTGCAAACAAAACACCTTCCACACCATTGACCGTCATTGGATGTGATCCCAGTTTTTCGTAGATATCGTAGCAGATGCCTGCATTAAATTTCTTCGTTTCTTTTTCCGTGATCTGCGGTGCAAAACGATATGGATCTTCGTATTCTACGATATTTTCTTTTCCGTCTGCTTCTTCTCCAAAATCTACGTGATAATGATATTTCGGAATTCTTTTACCCGGAAGCAGTACAGCGAAAAATCCTTCCTCATCCTCTAAATCCATCGGATATTCTTTTTTGCTGTCTTTCAACACCACTGTCACACTCTTTGCCGTCGGCAGAAACGTCTGGATCAGAATCCCTTCTTCTGTCACATGTGCCCCCAGAATATCGTGCGGATGATCTTCTTCTGAATATACAATCCCCTCTACTGCTGCCCAGTCCATCATTTCATATAATTTGTTGTCCATAATCTTCAAACCCTCCCTTATGTATTTAAGCGGATATTCGCAATCCGCTTTGCTGCTTGCCCATAATGTTTCTTAAATTATGATACCTGCGGATTGTTCCATGCTTCGCACTCCCACAATCCGCTCCCGTATTCGCATATCGTGGGATTATCATCCCATTTTTATGTCTACGCTCCGCTTCGGTCGGAGCAAAACGAACATCCACTGGATGTTC
>ERZ773104.219-NODE-219-length-89887-cov-8.247985_pt1 | contig 89887 bp, 80 predicted proteins | sample MGYA00511920_ERZ773104 | MGnify/ENA primary metagenome ERZ773104 (study PRJEB29015, sample SAMEA2737857) | human gut metagenome | biome: human gut; feature: human-associated habitat; material: faeces | place: China | collected 2012 ... | reverse complement strand
TTCCCGCGTTTCAGGACTATGTACTCGCTTCTCTTCAAAGCCGAGGAGATCTCCGACAGCTGGAGGTCATCTCGCAAAAAGAGCGGATCGACGCATGGACGCTGGAACTGGCGCCGGATGATAAGAATGTCATAGAGGTACTGGAGGAGGGACTGAAGGCCGGAACCATTCAGATCCCCGGCGCTGTTCCCGGTGCCTCGGACGGGTTTGACGGGGTCAACAATGTCACAGGGTATCTCAATAGCTTCGGCGTGACCGTCGCTGACCGTATCCGCAATCAGTTCATGCCCCTCTTTGATCCAGCCAGAGAGCCGCTTTCGGATGAGGTGCTCAGCATCAATGACTATATCATGCAAAAGGCCGGCTATTCCCTCTATGACGCCCAGCTTGCGGTGGCGGAGGCTATCAAGCGGCAGCTTGACCGCAAGAAAACGGCGCTTATCATTGCGGAATGCGGCTCGGGCAAAACAAAAATCGGCTCGACCGCCCTCGGCGCATTGCATGGCTTATGGGCCGCACAGAAAAAAGATGGCAGAGGAATGAAGCCGGGAGGAGAAATCGTGTATACTCCGTTTAAAGTTCAGCACACGAGGGAAGGGATTCCTGGCTATTTTTCTGAAAGATGACATCAAAAGTAACCTTATGAAATAGGTTGAAAATCGGCATTTAACTGGCGTATGAGCTGTACTTGCGCAAGGGCATGGATGCATCATTGTCCCTGATTTTTGCGCTGCTCGCAGGTGAGCTAATTCTGGATTATCGACCTTAAATCGCACAAAATCTATCCCATCCATCTACCATCAACAAAGCAACTGCATAATCAAAGGGGCATGTGCCTTAATGACACATACCCATTTTTATCAGTAACCCTTGTCTGGCAACTGCCATAGTATTTGTTTTTCAAAACCTGTTTTATGGACAGCTACCCGATGCGGCTACGTTTTGTGTTCAGGCGCTCACTGTTATCTGAGCTATATCCAGAGAGATAATACATCCCGCTATCTTGCGGGCGGTCATATCTGCCATCACTCCAGCGGGTTACCTTGCAAATATGTCAGTGTCTCCATTGTATCCATATCCAGCTTGACCTTATTCGTAATCGCTGACCAGGAACATGGGCTTGATGGCCACGACCTCGTCATATTCCTCCTGAGAGACCTGCACATCGGCGTTCAGGGCCTTCAGATCCGCCTTGACCACCGCCAGCGCCTCCTCAGCGCTCTGGGCACGGCCCTCCCGCAGGACGCGGATCATCCGGTCCAGCACAACGGGGTGGGCATACCGTGCAGGCAGAGGGAAATGCTCCGGCAGCACTCCGGCCATGTCCTTCTGGGCCTGCTCCCAAGCGGCGGTGACCGCCCGCTTGTTGTTCTTCATGGTGGGAATGACCTGCGTACCGGAGAACAGGAACACCACCGCCAGGCCCAGCAGGGTGAAGTACATACCAAAGCCCTCCTGCCGCCGCCAGGCAATGACACCGTAGACTGCGGCGATCAGGCCCGCCAGCACAATGGCCAGCGCCACCCACTTATGGGCGGGATTGGTGTGCTCATTGACCCGCTTGGCCTTGGCCGCAGTGGAAAGCCGGTCCGTCAGCTTCGGATAGCCGGCGAGGAAGGTTCTGGCCTTTTCCAGCTTCTCCCGGGCCGCCTGTGCCTCCGGCGTCAGCACGTCCAGATACCGGACGGCTTCCTCCTGTGCCTTCCGGGCAAGGCGCTGCTCCGCCTGAACGCTGTGCAGCGGCAAACCGGGACAGACCTTCGCCAGATAGGCCAGCAGATCATCCACATTGTCCTCCCGCTTGAAGGTGCATTGCTTCTGCGTACCGTCACCGTATTCTACCACCAGGTACGGAATAGCGCCAAAGACGCCGTTTCCGGTGAAACCGCCCTTGCTCATGGCGACCCGCTTGAATACCCGGCGGATATCCCCCAGCGCCACATAGTAGTGCCGGTCAAACAGGAAACCGTTCAGATACAGCGCTTTTTCCCCTACGCCGCAGGGGCCGAAGTGCTTGCAGTTTTTAACATCCGCAGTCAGGACTTCCGCCGACAGGGCGGTGCTGCCGAGACGCACAGGCGCAAATAACATAGTGTTCCTCCGTGATCGTTCATTGATAGCTTCAAAAGCGGCGGAAAGGAGAGAGTCTTTCCGCCGCTTTCGGATTGATTACTTAGAGCTTACTTGCCCAGAGTTTCGTATTGAGGCTTCACGTCGCGCTTCTTGATGCTGTACAGGAAGATGCCCAGGAACAGCGCGGCAGCGATGATGCCGACGGGATAAGCAACAGCAGTGTTGTAAACAACCGCGCCGTCAGCAGTCTTGTGGTTCAGGAACTGGCCCAGGCACTCGTTGCCCAGCATGAAGTAGGTGATGGACACGGCGGTCATGAAGGTTGCGGGAACGGCGGTGATCCAGTAGTTCTTCTTCTCGTAGAACAGGAACATGGAAGCACACCACAGAACGATCATAGCCAGGGTCTGGTTGGTCCAGCTGAAGTAACGCCAGATGATGGTGTAGTCGATCTTGCCCAGGGCGTTGCCGATGCCCAGGAAGGCACCGATGCCCAGAACGGGGATGCAGAGGATCAGACGGTTCTTCCAGACCTTCTGGTCGATGTGGAACCAGTCAGCCAGCACCAGACGGGCGGACCGGAAAGCGGTGTCGCCGGAGGTGATGGGGCAGGCGATAACGCCCAGCATAGCCAGAGCGATGCCAACACCGCCCATGGTCTTCTTGCAGACGTCGTAAACAGCGGTGGAACCGCCGCCGCCCAGGGCCAGCAGCTCTTCGCCGGTGTACAGGGCGCAGCCGGCAGCAGCCCAGATCAGGGCAATGATGCCCTCGGAAACCATGGCGCCGTAGAACACGAAGTGGCCCTGCTTCTCACTCTTCAGGCAGCGAGCCATCAGGGGGCTCTGGGTGGCATGGAAGCCGGAGATGGCGCCGCAGGCCACGGTGATGAACATGAAGCTCCAGATGGGGGTGCCCTGCGGATGCATGTTATAGAAGTGGCTCCAGATCTCGGGGATCTCGTAGCCCTTGGTGAAGATACCCAGGCCTACGCCGACGGCCATGACGATCAGGCAGATGCCGAAGACGGGGTAGATCTTGCCGATCAGCTTGTCGATGGACAGGAAGGTGGCGATGAAGTAGTAGACCAGGATCAGGATCAGCCAGAACATCTTGCTGCTCAGAATGCCGGGGGCATTGGAGCACAGCAGCTGCAGCAGGCCAGCGGGGCCAACAGCAAACACGGTGCCGACCATGACCAGCAGAACCACGGAGAACACACGCATTACGTTCTTCATGGTCTTGCCCAGGTAGATGCCGGAGATCTCGGAAATGGAGACGCCGTCATTCCGCTCGGACAGCATACCGGAGAAATAGTCGTGGACGCCGCCGGCAAAGATGGTGCCGAAGGTGATCCACAGGAACACGATGGGCCCCCACAGGGCACCGCTCAGGGCGCCGAAGATGGGGCCGAGGCCCGCGATGTTAAGCAGCTGGATCATGAACAGCTTCCACTGGGGCAGGACCACGTAGTCCACGCCGTCGTTGATGCGCACGGCGGGGGTTTCACGGTCGTCCGGGCCGAAGGTGTTTTCTACGACTTTGCCGTAGAAGAAGTAACCCGCGATCAGGATTGCCAGGCAGAGCAAAAAGCTAATCATTTGGACTCCTCCTTGAAACATATAAAATTTTTCGAATAGGAGCATAATGCCCCACTTCTACGGCGACATTATCGCCGACTTCTGCTGCAAAATCAATGGACAAACTCCACAAAAAAGCTCTGCAAAATTTTGCAGAGTTCACAATACGGACATAATTTGTCCACAAATCTTAAAAATTTGTAAGAAATCGCAGGCTTTGCAGGAGGAAAAGTTTAAGAAAACAGGTCTAAAAATATGCAAAAAGATAAAGCGGAAAAATTTTACTTGACAAAACGAAAACTGCAAATGCGAAAAACAGCGAAAATAACCGATTATTTTCCGGGAAGTAGGGACTGTATGCGAAAAAAGCAATCGCCGCCCCAAAAAGACGGCGGCGATTTTGAAAAAGAAAAATACAAAAAGGATTTCCTGCTTTTAAAACCTATTTCCCAAATAAATCGCTGTGTGTTCCCGTTCGGGCCAGCGTCAGCACCAGAACATCATTTTCAATACGATAGACCAAAAGCCAGTCCGGCAGAATATGACATTCTCTGTGCCCGACCCAATCCCCCGTCAGCGCGTGGTCTCGGTTTTTTTCCGGAAGTGGTTCCCCGCGGGATAGGATTCGGATAATGTCATCCAACAGTGCAATGTCCATATGGCGTTTGAGGGCCAATTTGTAGTCTTTTTTAAATTGTGTCGTCCATACAATATCACGATTCATCGTTTGAGCTCCTGAAGGGCTTCTTCAACGTCGGAGTAGTGTCTGACATTGGGATCTTTCGCAATCCTTTCAGCCTCCAGCATTGCGGCAACGGTTTCTTTGTTTGGCTGATCCAGCCGGACCTCAAAGGGAAAACCGCCGACCCGAAGGGACTGCCGCAAAAAAACGTTGATTGCGGTGGTCAGGTTCATACCCAATTCCCCATACATGGCTTCACACTGCTTCTTGATTTCACTGTCCATGCGGACACTAAAATTGGTACTGGCCATAGTAACAGCTCCTTTATGATTGTTTATATGTGTATTATATGCTAAATACAATGCAATGTCAATGCAATAGATGTAAAAGAAACTGCATAAGAACAAAAACGCTGAAATTGATTTTGGGGAATACATCGATTTGGCGCGCTTTTGAAGGCTTCCAAATGGCTGCGCACAGCTCTCATGTGAAAAGGCCCTTCCTCAGGCAGGGCTGCACTCTGCCAGCTCCGCTTTTTATAGTATGGCTGTCACCGGCAGCTATTTTAGATTGGATTCGCTGCGCGACATACCGCCCGGAGGAGAAGCTTTTTCCAGTGGACACAGAGAGAAAAATAAACCGGAAATCATTAAGAAAACCATAAGATTTTCCCCTTTCCCGAAAAAGAAAGTCTTGTTCACAGTTTGTCTATTGTTGCTTTTCCGGGAATATGGTATACTGTAGACGGAAAATTACCCAGAAGGAGGGAACTTCTATGAAATGTCTGAGAGGATTCCGCGTGCTGCTTGGGGCGGCGCTGGCGCTGAGCCTGGTGCTTCCGGCGGCTGCCGAGGCAGGTACGAATACGGATTTTGTAAAGAAGGTCAACGGGCTTCCCACGCTGGAAACCGTCAAGACCCTGTCTGCTGCGGAGCAGCAGGCGCTCTATGCCCACATCGGTGGGCTGTGGGAGGAGGGCTTTTATGCCCTGCCCGAGGCGGACCAAAAGGAGCTGGAGGCAACGCCCCAGTACACCGCCCTGGCGGCGATCACCGAATATCTGAACAATGCCCAGATCAGCCAGCCCGTCTGGCTGGACAGCGGAGCGCTGAGCATCAGCGGCGAGGACCTGAAGGATGGCGAGGACTACTATTATGATGTGGACGCCAAGGAACTGGTTATCACCGGAACCAAGCCTGTCACCGTTGCCATGGCGAAGGACGTGGAGACGTCTGCCGATACCCTGCGCACCAAGGGCGAGGCCCAGGTGACACTGGTGAACGTGGCCATTGCAGCCCCGGAGGGCAAGAATGCCCTGGAGGCGGACGGCGGCCTGGAACTGACCCTGGTGGGCAGCAATGCCCTGACGGCAGTGGATCAGGCGGCCATCTACGGTCATGAGGGTGTCATTCTATCCGGTACTGGCAGCCTGACGCTTCAGGGCGGCACCGAGTCCAACGGCATTGGGACAAACAGACTGACGGTTACCGGCGGCACGGTAACCGTCATCGGCGGCGACGGTGCCCCCGGTACAAAAGAGACGGCAGGCGGCAGCGGCAGCGATGCCGTGGGAGCCAATGTAATTACGGTCACCGGCGGCAGCCTGAAGCTCACTGGCGGCAAGGCAGGAACGGACGATGGCGGCGGCACCGGAGCGGACGGAGCAGCCACCATTGGCACCGCCATCACCGACGGAGAGAAGCCCCTGTACCAGACAGTCATCCAGCTGACGGATAAGGATAACAAGCCGGTGACAGACACCGCCGTCGCAGCCCTGGCCCTGTCCCCGGACCAGAGCTACGGCCTGCAGGGCGTTGTGACGGATGAAACGGGCAGCATCTATCTGTACCTGCCCCAGGAGACGAAGACCAACGCCGTCTCCGACGGCACCGAGACCTATACGGGAACGCCCATCGTCTCCGGCGAAAGCGGCATTATGACCCTTTCCCAAAACGGCGGCGACAGCAAGCCCTCTGAGCCTGAAACCACAACGACTGCGGCCCCCACCACGGAAACCACTGCCCCCACGACCACCACAACGGCCCCGCCCACTACGCAGACCACGGCGCCCACCACGGAAACGACCGCACCGACGCAGGCCCCCAAGGCGACCCAGGCGGCCCCCAAGCTGGAGCAGGAGTACAAGACCGGGGACTCCGTGATCCTGAAGGTGCCCACCGGCGGCGTGGGCACGGTGAAGTATGCCTACGGCTTCACGGACCGGAAGCCGGAAAGCGACTGGGTGGAGAGCCGGATCTTCCTGAACCTGCAGCCGGGAAAGACCTATTATTTCTACGCCTACTTTACGGGGGATGACAAGACGGAGCCTTCCCCCGTCAGCGAGGCCCTGACGGTCTCCCTGCAAGGGGGCTTCCCCACCGGCGCGATCCAGGTCCAGGGCGGGGAGAAGACCTATGACGGCAAGGCCCTGAGCCTGTCCGTGACCGTCCCTGCCGGGGCTGCCATCCGCTACCGGGAGGGCACTTCCGGGGAGTATACCCAGATTTCCCTGCCAAACTATACCAATGCCGGTACTTACACCGTGGGCTACCAGGTGACCCAGGAGGGCTACGACACGGTAACCGGCACGGCCACCATCAAGATCAATCCCGCCGCGCCTACCATCACCCTGGCGGACCAAAGCGTCAAGCATGACGGCAACACCCATCCCATGAGCGGCGCCAAGGTGACGGGGGTCAACGGCGAGAGCTTCAAGGGCAGCGTGACCTATACCTACTATACCGACGGCCAGTGCACCCAGGGGGAGACCAAGACGCCCCCCTCTGCCGTGGGCACCTACTATGTCCGGGCCTCCATTGCCGCCGGCGGGAACTACACCGCCGCCGTCAGCAATACGGCCAAGCTGACCATTGAAAAGAGGGCCTCCACAGGAACCACCAAGCCTGCCGGGAACAATACCGGCACCTCTGCCACCGGCTACACCATTACGGCCTCTGCCGGGGCAGGCGGCAGCATTACCCAGTCCGGCAAGGTCAGCGTCCAGTCCGGCAAGAGCGTCAGCTTCACCGTTGTGGCCAATAAGGATTACGAGGTGGAGGACGTAAAGGTGGACGGCAAGAGCATCGGCTCCGTGGGCGTGTATACCTTTACGAATGTGAAGGCCAACCACACCATTGAGGCCACCTTCCGCCGCACCGTGGCGGAGACCACCGCCCCCACCACCGAGCCCACCACGGCCCCCACGGAGACCACGGCTCCCACCACGGAGGCAACCGTCCCGGAGACCACCCAGCCGGAAGCACAGCCTGCGAAGAAGCACGGCATCCCCATCATTGTGCCCATTCTGCTGGTTGTCCTGGCAGGCTGCGCCATCGGCGGCGCGGTGTACATCTACAAGCGATACGATCGGGAGTAAACAATCAGGCCACTGCGGCAATGAATGAACCGCAGCGGCCTTCCTTTATACGCTTATACGCGCTTACAGCTTCTTAACCATCAGCGCCCGGATGGCGTTGAGGACGGCCAGGACCATGACGCCCACGTCGGCGAAGATGGCGGCCCACATGTTGGCCTTGCCGATGGCGACCAGCAGCAGGCAGGCCAGCTTGATGCCAATGGCGAAGACAATGTTCTCGTGGACGATCCGCAGGCACTTCCGGGAGATCTTCACGGCCTTGGAGATCTTCATGGGGTCGTCGTCCATGAGCACCACATCGGCGGCCTCAATGGCGGCGTCGGAGCCCATGGCACCCATGGCAATGCCGATGTCCGCCCGGGAGAGCACAGGGGCATCGTTAATGCCATCGCCTACGAAGGCCAGCTTGCCCTTGTGCTGTCCGGCCAGGAGCTCCTCTACCTTGGAGACCTTGTCTCCGGGGAGCAGCTCACTGTAGACGGTGTCGATGCCCAGCTCCCTGGCGGTGGCCTGAGCTACGGCGTCGATGTCGCCGGTGAGCATGACGGTTCTGGTGATCCCGGCGGCGCGCAGGGCCTCCATGGCGGGCTTGGCGGTGGGCTTCAGCAGATCGGAGATGACGATGTGGCCGGCATAGCTGCCGTCAATGGCCACATGGACGATGGTGCCGGTGCTGTGGCAGTCCTGATAGGCAATGCCCAGGCGCTTCATGAGCTTCCGGTTGCCGGCGGCCACGCTGTGGCCCTCCACCTGGGCGGTGACGCCCTCGCCGCCGATCTCCTGAATATCCGTCACCCGGTCCCGGTCCAGGGGCTTGCCGTAGGCAGATTGCAGGCTCTTGGAGATGGGGTGAGAGGAGGCGCTTTCCGCCAGAGCGGTGTATTCCAGCAGCTTCTCTTCCTCATAGGGGCTGTGGTGAATGCCCGTGACCTCAAAAACGCCCCGGGTCAGGGTGCCGGTCTTGTCGAAGACGACGGTGGTCACATTGGACAGTGTCTCCAGATAGTTGGAGCCCTTGACCAGCACGCCCTCCCGGCTGGCCCCGCCGATCCCGGCGAAGAAGCTCAGGGGGATGGAGATCACCAGGGCACAGGGGCAGGAGGTGACCAGGAAGGTCAGTGCCCGGTAGACCCACTGGCCCCAGTTGGCATCGGTACCCATGGCCATACAGACGATGGGGGGCAGCAGGGCCAGGGCAATGGCGCTGTAGACCACGGCGGGGGTGTACACCCGGGCAAACTTGGCAATGAAGTCCTCGGATTTGGACTTCCGGGAGGAGGCGTTCTCCACCAGGTCCAGAATTTTCGATACGGTGGATTCGCCGAATTCCTTGGTGGTTTGAATTTTCAGCAGGCCGGACAGGTTGATGCAGCCGGAGATGACCTCCTGGCCCACGGTCACATCCCTGGGCACGCTTTCGCCGGTCAGGGCGGCGGTGTTCAGGGTGGAGCTGCCCTCGGTGATGATGCCGTCGATGGGCACCTTCTCGCCGGGCTGGACCACGATGATGGAGCCGATCTCCACCTCGTCCGGGTCTACCTTTTCCAGGGCACCCTCCCGCTCCACGTTGGCATAGTCCGGGCGGATGTCCATGAGCTCGCTGATGTTCCGGCGGCTCTTGCCCACGGCGTAGCTCTGGAACAGCTCGCCGATCTGATAGAAGAGCATGACGGCAATGGCCTCGACATAGTCGCCGTTTTCGTAAATGGCCAGGGCCAGAGCGCCGACGGTGGCAATGGCCATGAGCAGGCATTCATCAAACATCTGTCTGTTGCGAATGCCCTTCCAGGCCTTTTTCAGAATATCGCCGCCGATGATCCAGTAGTCCACCAGATAAATGGCCAGCCGCACCCAGCGCCCGAAAGCGCCGAAGAGCCGGTCAAAGAACCCCGCCCCCAGCAGCTGCATCACGATCAGCAGCGCAGCAGAGGCCAGGATCTGAGAAAGCGCTCTTTTTTGCTTCTTTGTCATATGCGATTTCCTTTCATAGTTTAGGCTCCCCTGCAAGGGGAGCTGGCTCGGCGTTAGCCGAGACTGAGGGGTTCCGGCTTGGCCTCAGGGTCAAGCCTCGCCGCAGGCGAAATGCCGGAGCAGCAGAACCCCTCCGGCCCTGCGGGCCACCTCCCCTTTCAGGGGAGGCATTATCCAATTACAGGAAAATCTCGCAGTCGTCCTCTACTTTTTTGCAGTTGGCCAGGACATTCTGCATGGTGGCCTTCACATCGGCACCTTCTTCGAATTCCACGATCATCTTCAGAGCCATGAAATTGACGGTGCAGCTCTTTACACCGGCGGTGGCCTTGGCGGCGGTTTCCATCTTGTTGGCGCAGTTGGCGCAGTCTACATCGATCTTATAGGTCTTTTTCATAGAGAGGGCTCCTTACTTGATTTGAATTTAACGATTAAGTAACTGTTGAATCGTTCTGAGACCATAATAGCATATTTCCCAGAAAAGTCAAGCCCAATTTATGAAAGTTTTACACCCGGCGGCCCCGGTTTTTCCTTGAAGAAAAAAGCGAAATGTGATATACTCTGTACGTAAAGCGTTTAAAGGAGAGATTTGTTTGATAAAGTATTACACGGCCATTACAGTGCTGTGTGTCTTGTCCATGGCCTCCATGCTGCTGTGCGTGTCCAGCTCCAGAACGCTGTCCGGGACGGAAAAGCGATATTTCCGCTTTGAGTTTTCCATTATCGCCCTGGCGGCACTGTGCGAGTGGCTGGGCGTTATGCTGAACGGCACAGGACCGCGGACGGTAATCTGGCATAGGGCCGTAAAGGTCATTGAGTTTTCCGCAGCACCCTGCATCGGCATTTTTATGGCCCTGATCCTGGACGCGCCCCACAAGGAGGCGGCCATGGTCATCCTGCTGCTGCACACATTGCTGCAGGTGGTGCTGAGCTTTTCCGGGGTCATCATTCAGGTGGACGCCGAGAGCAGCTATACCCATGGGCCGCTGTATGAGATCTATATGGTGGTGTATGTGGCGGCGCTGTTTTATGCCATGTTTGCCGTGCTGCGCAGCGGCCGCAAATACCAGTTCGGCGGCGTGGGCTTTCTGGTATCGGTGCTGGTATTCGTGCTTTCGGGTATGGTCATGCAGATGGTGGACAGCACCCTGCGGGTGGACTATGTCACCACCGCTATCTCTGCCATTATGATCTATGTGTTCACCGTGGACATGATCCAGCAGACCGACGGCCTCACCGGGCTCATCAACCGCCGGGGCTATGAAAACACCCTGGCCCACCTGCGGGAGCCCTGCGTCATCCTGTTTTTTGATGTGGACTGCTTTAAGAGCATTAACGATACCTATGGCCACGCCGTGGGAGACCGGTGCCTGCGGCTGACGGGCAGAGCCCTCTGGGAGGTCTATTCCCGCTGCGGTCATTGCTTCCGCATCGGCGGCGACGAGTTCTGCGTGATTTTGATGAAGCATATGCAGTCTGTGGAAAGCCTGTGGGATGAGCTGGTGGCCGCCATGGCAAAGGCAAGGCAGGAAGAGCCTGTCCTGCCCAAGCTCTCCATGGGCTACGCCATCTTCGACCCCGAATACCTCACCCCCCAGGAGGCCATTGAAGAGGCCGATCAGATGATGTACCGGGTCAAGCAGTCCCGCAAGAAAGCGGAACAGGCAAAATAAAAAACGGGACATACCGCTGCATTCCTGCGTGGTATGTCCCGTTTCTTTTATTGTGTTACTTCACCAGCTTGCACACCAGATCGGTGTAGGCGTAGGGGTCGTCGATGGGCAGCTGGGCCATGAGCTGGGCCTGGCAGCACAGCAGCTGGGCCAGATCCTTGGCCATCACGGGGTCAGAGGTCATGACCTCCTGCAGGTGCTTGACGGTGTCGTTGTCCGGGTTCAGCTCCAGAATTCTGGCAGAGGGGAAGCTGAAATCGGGGTTCACCCGCTTCATGTACTTCTCCATCTCAAAGCTCATGCCGGCGTCGGGCACCATGGCCACGGGGTAGGCACCCAGATCCTTGTTCAGCCGGACCTCCTTGACCTGATCGCCCAGGCTGTCCTTCACAAAGGTCAGGAAGCCCTTCTTCTCCTCGGCCTCAGCCTCGGCGGCCTTCTTCTCGTCCTCGGACTGGAGGCCCAGGTCATCCGTGGAGACGTTGCAGAAGCTCTTCTCCTGATAGGTCATCAGGGTCTGGGGCACGAACTCATCCACATCCTCCGTAAAGAGCAGGGTGTCGTAGCCCTTGCTGTCAAGCAGAGTCACCTGGGGCAGCTTGCCAAGCAGCTCCTTGTTTTCGCCGGGGGCGAAATAGATCTTCTCCTGGCCCTCGGGCATGGCATCCACATATTCTTTCAGAGAAATCAGCTTGCCCTGCTTGTGGCTGTAGAACAGCAGCAGATCCTGGCAGCTTTCCTTGTGGGCGCCGTAGTCGGATACGGCGCCGTATTTCAGCTGGCGGCCAAAGGCGGCGTAGAACTCCTCGTACTTCTCCCGGTCGCTGTCCAGCATGGATTTGAGCTCGGACTTGATCTTCTTCTCGATGTTCCGGGCGATAATGGTCAGCTGGCGGTTGTGCTGGAGCATTTCACGGCTGATGTTCAGGGACAGATCCTGGCTGTCCACAATGCCCCGGACGAAGCGGAAGTGCTCGGGCAGCAGATCCTCGCAGTTCTCCATAATCATCACGCCGCTGGAATACAGCTGCAAGCCGCGCTTGAAATCCTTGGTGTAGAAGTCGTAGGGGGCCTTGGAGGGAATATAGAGCAGGGCCTTGAAGGACACCTGACCCTCGGCGCTGAAATGGACTACCCGCAGGGGCTTATTGTAGTCGTAGAACTTGCTCTGATAGAACTGGTTGTACTCCTCCTCGGTGACGTCCTTCTTGTTCTTCTGCCAGATGGGCACCATGGAGTTCAGGGTGACGACCTCTTTGTAGCTCTCGTACTCGGGCTTGTCCTCAGGGGAGTCCTCCTTCTTCCGGGACTTCTCCACCTCCATGCGGATGGGGTAGTGGATATAGTCGGAATACTTGGTGACGAGATTCCGGATCTCGTATTCCTCCAGGTACTGGTTGTAGGTGTCCTCCTCGGTGTCGGGCTTCAGGACCATGATGACGTCCGTACCGGGCATTTCCCGCTCCGCTTCCTCGATGGTGTAGCCGTCGGTGCCGTTGGAGACCCACTTGTAGGCCTTGTCGGAGCCGTACTTCCTGGAGATGACGGTGACTTCGCTTGCCACCATGAAGGCGGAATAGAAGCCCACGCCGAACTGGCCGATGATATCGATGTCTTCCTTCTTCTCCATGGCCTGCTTGAAGCCCAGGGAGCCGGACTTGGCGATGGTGCCCAGGTTCTCCTCCATCTCCTCCTTGCTCATGCCGATGCCGTTATCGGACACGGTGAGGGTGCGGTTTTCCTTGTCCCGGGTGATGGTGATGGCGAACTGGTCCCGGGCAACGCCCACCTTCTCATCGGTCAGGGCCGTATAGGCCAGCTTGTCAATGGCGTCGGAGGCGTTGGAGATGATTTCCCGCAGGAAGATCTCCCGGTGGGTATAAATAGAGTTGATCATCAGATCCAGCAGCCGCTGGGATTCGGCCTTAAACTGTTTCTTTTCCATGATGCAATAACTTCCTTTCTTCGCGTGCAATTAGCACTCACTTCATCTGAGTGCTAATATTATAGCGCACTTTGCAAAAAAAGCAAGGGCCAGGAAAAAAGTTCTTTCTTTATTTACAATTTTGTGGTAAGATTAAACTGTATGAGTATGCGGTCTTGAACAGTTGACAATGGACAGTTGACAGTGGACAGTTTTGGTACTTCCTCGGAAAAGATTTCAAAATTCTCCCGAAGGGACTCCTTAACTGTCAACTGTCAACTGTCAACTGTCAACTTGTATTTCCTGCAAGGCCCTGTTATTTGGAATGAACAAAATTATTTAGGTAACGAAGGAGACAAGCAATGATTACAGTCAGCAATTTAGGAATGCAGTTCGGCGGCCAGTGGCTGTTTCAGCATGTAGATCTGCAATTCTTGCCCGGCAACTGCTATGGCATTATCGGCGCCAACGGGGCGGGCAAGTCCACCTTCCTGCGCATCCTCACCGGGGAGCTGGATTCTACCACCGGCTCCATTGAGATCGACCCCACCAAGCGGGTCTCCGTTTTGAAGCAGAACCAGAACGCCTACGATGACTACACCGTCATGGACACCGTCATCATGGGCAACAAGCACCTGTACGACGTCATGAAGGAAAAGGACGCCATCTACGAAAAGCCGGACTTCACCGATGAGGACGGCCTGCGGGCGGCGGACCTGGAGGCGGAGTTTGCAGAATTGGGGGGCTGGGAGGCCGAATCCGATGCTTCCCGCCTGCTGCAAGGTCTGGGCATCGGCACAGAGCTGCACTATGAGCAGATGGCCAGCGTTGACCCCCGGCTGAAGGTGAAGGTCCTGCTTGCCCAGGCGCTGTTCGGCAACCCGGACATCGTCATGCTGGACGAGCCCACCAACAACCTGGATATCGAGGCCATCAACTGGCTGGAGGACTTCCTGCTGGATTTCCCCGGCATGGTCATCGCCGTCAGCCACGACCGGCATTTCCTGAATACCGTCTGCACCCACACCGTGGATATTGACTACGGCAAGATCAAGATGTACGTGGGCAACTACGACTTCTGGTATGAATCCTCCCAGATGGTCCAGGCCATGATCCGGAACAAGAACAAGAAGAACCAGGAGAAGATCGAGGAATTGCAGCTGTTTATTCAGCGCTTCTCCGCCAACAAGGCCAAGGCCAAGCAGGCTACCGCCAGAAGAAAGCTCTTGGACAAGCTGAGTGTGGAAGAGATGCCCTCCTCCACCCGGCGCTATCCCTTCGTTGGCTTCCAGAGCGAGCGGGAGCTGGGCAAGGATGTGCTCACCGTGAAGGATATCTCCGTCACCGTGGACGGGGTAAAGTTGCTGGACAAGGTCTATTTCTCCGTGGGCCGCACGGACAAGATCGCCTTCGTGGGCGAAAACGAGCTGGCCCAGACGGCCCTGTTCAAGGTCCTCATGGGGGAGCTGGAGCCGGAGGAGGGCTCCATCAAGTGGGGCGTTTCCACCATCCGCAGCTACCTGCCCAAGGACAACACCGAGTATTTCGAGGGCAACGAAATGGAGCTGGTGGACTGGCTCCGGCAGTACTCCGCCAAGAAGGACGATGTGTACCTCCGGGGCTTCCTGGGCCGGATGCTGTTCTCCAATGAGGATGTGTTCAAGCATGTAAACGTCCTCTCCGGCGGCGAAAAGGTAAGATGTATGCTCAGCAAGATGATGCTCTCGGGTGCCAACGTGCTGCTGCTGGACCAGCCCACCAACCACCTGGACATGGAATCCATTCAGGCTGTCAACAAGGGCCTGGAGGCTTTCCAGGGCGTGGTGCTGCTGGCCTCCCACGACCACGAGCTGCTGACCTCCACCTGTAACCGGGTCATCGCCTTCCAGAGCGACGGCACCATCGTGGACCGCTACGGCACCTATGACGATTACCTCAACTGGCTGGCCGAACAGAAAAAGGACTGAGGAGGAATTTTCGTGGAAAAGATTCTGGATATTATCACCGAGAAAATGCAGGCGGCCTTTGAACAGGCGGGCTATGACCGTTCCTTTGGCCGGGTCACCGTGTCCAACCGGCCGGACCTGTGCGAATACCAGTGCAACGGCGCTTTGGCCGCTGCCAAGCAGTATAAGTGCGCCCCCATCCAGATTGCCAAGGCCGTGGCAGAGCAGCTGGACGCTGGGGACTACAGCATGGTGGAGGCCGTTATGCCGGGCTTCATCAACCTGAAGCTCTCCGGCCGCTTTTTGCAGACCTACCTGGAGGGCATGCGCGTTTCTCCCAAGTTCGGCATTGCCCAGCCCGGGGCGGGCAAGACCATTGTGGTGGACTACGGCGGGGCCAATGTGGCCAAGCCCCTGCACATCGGCCACCTGCGCCCCGCCATCATCGGCGAGAGCCTGAAGCGGCTCTATAAGTACCTGGGCTACAACGCCATCGGCGATGTGCACCTGGGCGACTGGGGCTTGCAGATGGGCCTGATCATCGCAGAGCTTTCAGAGCGGCAGCCGGACCTGCCCTATTTTGACCCGGATTTCACCGGGGAGTACCCCAAGGAGGCCCCCTTCACGGTTTCCGATCTGGAGGAGATCTACCCCACCGCCTCCGCCAAGAAGAGTGACCCCGCATTCTCCCACAAGGCCCACCAGGCCACCCTGGAGCTGCAGCAGGGCCGCCGGGGCTACCGGGCGCTGTGGCGGCACATTATGAACGTGTCCGTGGCGGACCTCCGGAAGAACTATGACAATCTGGACGTCCACTTTGAGAAGTGGCTGGGCGAATCCGACGCCGACCCCTATATCCCCGCCATGGTGGAGGATATGAAGGCCCGGGGCATTGCCGTCCAGTCCGAGGGGGCCTGGGTCATCCCCGTGGCCCAGGAGGGGGACAAAAAGGAGGTTCCCCCCTGCATTCTGGTGAAGTCCGACGGCTCCTCCATCTATGCCACCACCGATTTGGCCACCCTGGTCCAGCGGATGCAGGACTGGCACCCGGACAAGGTGCTCTACGTCACCGACAAGCGGCAGAACCTGCACTTTGAGCAGGTGTTCCGGGCCGCCCGGAAGGCAGGCATCGTGCCCCCCACCACCGAGCTGGAGCACGTGGGCTTCGGCACCATGAACGGCAGTGACGGCAAGCCCTTCAAGACGAGGGACGGCGGCGTGCTGCGGCTGGAGACCCTGATTGCGGACATGACGAACTTCGTCCGGACCAAGGTGGTGGAGAACAGGATCGTGGGCGACGACGAGGTGGAGGCCACCACGGCCAAAATCGCCATGGCCGCCCTGAAATACGGCGACCTTTCGAACCAGCCCACCAAGGATTATAACTTTGATATGGAGCGCTTCGCCGCCTTCGAGGGCAACACCGGCCCCTACATTCTCTATACCATCGTGCGGATCAAGAGCATCCTCTCCCGCTACGGCGCCTGGGAGAGCCTGCCCATTCAGGAGCCCGCCAACGACTACGCCAAGGATCTGATGCTCTCCGTGACCAAGCTTGGCCCCACCCTGGAACAGGCCCTCAAGACCTCCAGCCCCAACCTCATCTGCGCCTATATCTATGAGCTTGCCGGCTGCGTCAACAAGTTCTACCACGAGACCCGCATCCTCAGCGAGGAGGACGCGGGTCTCCAGGCGGGCTACATCGCCCTCATTGGCCTTGCCAAGAACATCCTGGAAAGCTGTATCGACCTGCTGGGCTTCTCCGCCCCGGAAAAAATGTAAAAAATGCCTGCCGCAAGCGCCCCCAAAAAAGGGCGGCTTGCGGCAGGTTTTTTAGAAATACCCATACTTCTTCCGGTTCACCAGTGTGAAGATCAGGGATACCGCCAGGGCGCAGCCCTCGGCGGCGAAGGTGGCCAGCCACAGACCCGTAACCCCGGCCAGGGCGGGCAGCACCAGCACCGCGCCGATCTGGAAAACCAGGGTGCGCATAAAGGAGATGGCTGCGGAGACGGTGCCGTTGTTCAGGGCGGTGAAGAGGGAGGAGGCGAAGATGTTCAGCCCCGTGAAGAGGAATGCCAGGCTGTAGAGCCGGAAGCCCTGCCAGGTCAGGTTATACAGCGCTTCGTCGTAGCCCACGAAGAGCTTCGCCAGGGGCTTGGCCAGGGCAATGGCGGACAGGGTCATGGCAATGCCGAGAAGGAACATCAAAAGCCCGCTTTTGCGGAACATATTTTGCAGTTCCCCTCTGTTTTCCGCGCCGTAGTGATAGCTGATGATGGGGGAGGAGCCGATGGAATAGCCCACGAAAATGGCGACAAAGATGAAGCAGACGTACATCATGACGCCGTAGGCGGAAACGCCGTCCTCGCCCAGAAGGGCCAGAAGCTGGAAATTATAGACCATGGCAACGATGGAACTGGAGATGTTGCTCATCAGCTCCGAGGCACCGTTGCCGCAGGCCTGAAGCAAAGGCTTTGCCTCCATTTTCACCGGGTGCAGGTGCAGGGGGCTGCCGTTGTTCCTGCGCAGGAAGAAGACCAGGGGGATCGTGGCGCCGATGATCTGGCTCAACCCCGTGGCCAGGGCCGCGCCTGCCAGTCCCCAGCGCAGCACGCCCACCAGCAGGGTATCCAGCACCATATTGGTGACACCGGCGCAGACCGTGGCGACGAGCCCCAGCTTGGGCTTTTCGGCGGCAATCAAAAAGCTCTGGAAGACGTTTTGCAGCATAAAGGCGATGTTAAAGGCAATGACAGTGCGGCCATAGAGCACGCAGTCCGGCACCATCTGCTCCGTTGCGCCCAGAAGCCTTGCAATGGGCTCCATGAACAAAAGGCCAATGGCGGTCAGCGCCGCACCCAGCAGGATGGTCAGCTCGATCATCATGGCAAAATACCGGTTGGCCTTTTCGCTGTCCCCGGCCCCCAGGCACCGGGCCACCAGGGCCGTGCCGCCGGTGCCGATCATAAAGCCCATGCCGCCCAGGATCATCAGAAAGGGCCAGATAAGGTTCAGAGCCGCAAAGGCGGTCTTTCCGGCAAAATTGGAAATGAAAAAGCCGTCTACCACGCTGTAGATGGAAGTAAAGACCATCATGGCGATGGAGGGCAGGGTGAACCGGAAGAGCTTTCCGTAGGTAAAGTGGTCGGATAATTGGATCGTTTGCTTCATTTTTGTTCCTTCCCTTTGGCTTGCAGGGCGTTCACGCCCCGGCGGAGATCGTCTAAATAGCGTTTCATAAGGCGCAGGTAGGCCTCCCGGTCGGTTTCCGGCCAGCTTTCCAGAATGGCGGTTTCCAGGTCCAGCTCTACCAGGGCCGTTTCGTTTGCCAGGGCCAGGCCCGCTTCCGTCAGGCAGATGCGCTTCTGCTTGCCGTCCACCGCTTCCAGGCGGAGAAGCCCGTCAGATTCCATTTTGCGCAGAGCGGAATTGAGGGTCTGCTTGCTGATGCCCGTGAGGAAGCACACCTCCCGCACGGTGCAGCTGCCTCCTCCCGTCAGAGCGGTATAGAGCACCTGCATGACGCTGTCGGATAAATTCACCGCCTGGGCCAGCTCGTGATAAACGGCGTTTGTCTCGCAGATGTAGGCATTGAGCAAACGCATTTTTTCATATTTTTCCTGCATAGGGTCTCCTTTTTGTCCGAAATCGTACTATTTAAAGTATACACGGTTTCGGCAGGAATGTCAAGGGAAAAGCAAAACGCCCCGTGGACGGTGTCATGCCATCCACGGGGCAAAACAATCTGCTGTTACATTGATGCCAAATAAGTTTTGCTTAGGGATTCCCTGCTCCTGCATCTTCAATGAGATTTTTCTTTAGTGCTGTAATCGCATCCTGATTTTTCGTCAAAAGCTCTAATTGTCTGTATGCTTTTGCTCGTAATATTTTTAATCGCTCGATTTTAGGCACGCCTTGTCTTATCAAATCGGCATTTGTATCTTCCAGGTTGATAAGTACAACCAATTCTTCTGCTGAAGCAAAATCTCTGATGTTTGGCGTTTTCCCTTTTATTCCTTTTTCGTTCCGCCACTGTAATGCTGTTTTTCCAAACAAAGCCATATTTAAGATGTCTGCCTCAGAAGCATATGTATATGCCATCTCCTGTGGGGACAATGTGGGCGTAATCAGAAACTCTTTTACTGCATCTGTATGAATGCGATAATTGATTTTTGAAAGCTCTCTCTTTGCATCCCAGCCAATCGCCAAACGGTTTGCTTCATCTTTCTTTAGACGCTGATAATCCTTGATAATATAAAGCTTAAATTCCGGTGAAATCCACGAAGCAAATTCGAAAGCAATGTCCGTATGAGCATAGGTACCGCCATACCGTCCTGATTTCGATATAATACCGATGGCGTCTGTTGCCTTTATCCACTGCTGAGGTGTCAGCGTGAACGCGTTGTCTCCAGACTCCGCTTTAAACCTATCGAATTCGATAGGTTTAAAATTAGGATTATGGATTTGTTCCCACAGGCCCAAAAAAGAAATTGTTGAATGATTGCGCATCCAGTTTGCTACTACAATAAAAGCGTTGTCTGGATTTTTGTATTTTGCAATATCGGTGAGTGAAATATATGCTTCTTCATTCACAACATCGCCCATTACTCGGATTTCAGTTCCGTTGGCATCTATTTTCATGTTTTGCAATTTTGCTTTTCCCCCTTTTACAATGTGGACACCTCATATATTATCAGGGATTTTCATTCAGGTACTGGGTCACGCAGTACAGGGTCTGGCCGTTGTATTCCACCCTCGACCAGCCTACGTCCCGGTTGAGGCCGGTGCGGTGGACCTTGTCGGCGCTGGTGATGGTGGCGATGACCTGGCTTCGGGGGTCATCCACCGAGGGGATGGAGCGGAGATTGACCTTCTCCTTGGGGGTCACCCAGTCGTCTGCCGCTTCAAACTGGGTTTTGATCTCTCCGGTGTCCGGCTCCAGGCCGGTGCCGTCCGGGGCCTCCAGGTAGCTGGTGACGGCGTAGCACACGGTGCCGTTGTATTCGAGCCTGGACCAGCCGTTGCTGCTGACGCCGGTGCGCCTGACGGTTTCCCCGTGCTTGAGCAGGGTGAGCACCTGGGATTCCCCGTTTTCGGTGCTGGGCAGGGTTCGAAGGTTCACCTCCACCTTGGCGGTGACGGTGTCGTCCACGGTCTCAAACCGGGTTTGCAGGCCGCCCTCGCTTTGGGCGGCCCCGGGGACATAGTCCAGGTCCGTGGTCAGGTAGCTGGTGACGGCGTAGCACACGGCGCCGTTATACTCCAGTCTGGACCAGCCGCTGTCGCTGGTGGCGGTCCGCAGGGCGGTTTCGCCGTTGAGCAGGGTGTAGAGAATCTGGCTGTCCTCCCCCTGGTCCGGAATGGAGCGCAGATTGGTCTTTTCCTTGGCGGTGACCGTCTCCTGGCACTCCGTGAAGCGCATCAGGGCCTCCGGGTCTGGGAAGGCCTCCTCGGGGGGCTCGGAATCCTTGGGGGGCTCGATGCCGTCGTAGGCGAAATAGGCCAGATTCATATCCACGCTCTGCGCCAGCCCCACGACCCGTGCGGACTTGGAAAACTGCCACATGGCGTGCTTTCCCTGGTAGCTGGACATGGGGGTCTCGGGGTAGGGGGCATCCGGGTACTGGGCCACCCAGACCTTATAGTGCTTTTCGATGGGGCCCATGTCCCAGTTGTTTTCCAGCTCGCTTTTGGAGCCGTAGAACATGGGCTCGTAGCCCAGGCGCTTGATCTCCTTCAGAAAGGCCAGGGCGATGTCCGTCCGCTCGCTGTTGGAAAGGGCTTTCTGCCGGTTGTCCAGGAAGCCCTCGCAGTCGTAGACGATGGGGTAGGTGATGGGGTACTTGGCAACCAGGTCAGAAACCCAGTGAGCCTCCTCCTTGGCCTCCTCCTTGCTGATGGCGGTGGAGAAGAAATAGGCCCCCATGGGGATTCCGGCCCGGGCGCCCTCCTGGAGATTGTAGCGGGCGTTGCTGTCCTCTACGATCACCCCGTCTTCGGCGGTGCGGTAGCCCAGGCGGACCATGGCAAATTTCACCCCGGCCCCGGCCAGAGCCTGCCAATCGATGGTGCCCTGGTATTTGGCCACGTCAATGCCGAGGACAACGCTTTCGGTTTCCCTGGTGGTCCGTTTGCTGCCGCAGGCGGCCAGAGAGAAAAGCAGGGCCGCGGCAAGGAGCAGGGAGAAGGCGCACTTAAATCTATTGTTCATAGGATCGGTTCCTTTTCTGTCTTTGGGATGGTGCTATCATATCATAAACTCGCCCGTTCGTAAAGCGGCAGCTTCCGGGGGAAATAAAAAGCTCCCCCTACGGGGGAGCTGGCAGGGCGTTAGCCCTGACTGAGGAGGGGCGTTGCGAGCGGAAGCGGCTGGTAATTACGTGCCGCTCTCACCCGTAAGGCCCCTCTTCCGTCTTGCCTACGGCGAGCCACCTTCCCCGCAGGGGAAGGTTAGGGGGAAAGCGCGTTACTTGCTGCTGATATCCGCGCCGAAATACTTGCCGGACAGCTCGGAGAGCTTGCCCTCGGTGCGCAGGGCTTCAATGGCCTGGTTGACGGCCTCCCGGAGAGAGGCGGTGTCGTCACCCTTCTGCATGGGGATGGCGATCTCGTTGGCCTCCTCGGACTCGGCCACGATCTTGATGGCGGCGTCCGGGTGCTGGTTCAGGTAGTCGAAGAAGGAGACGTTGGCGTTCAGGGTGGCGTCTGCCCGGCCCTGGAGCACCATCTGGATGGTCTCGTCCAGGGTGTCTACGCCGGAGCAGGCAGCGCCGTAGGCTTCCGCCATCTCCATATAGGTGCTGCCGATGGAGTTGGCCGTGGTCTTGCCTGCCAGGTCCGCAAAGGATTGGATGGTGTCGTTGTCCTTGGCCACCACCAGGGCGGTCTTGATATAGGCATAGGGGGTGGAGAAGTCGTAGGTCTCCTTCCGGCTGTCGGTGATGTCCACGCCGTTGATGACCATGTCATACCGTCCGGCCTCCACACCGGCCAGAAGCCCGTCCCACTCGCCCTCTACGAAGGTGGCCTTCACGCCCAGCTTCTCGGCAATGGCCTTGCCCACTTCCACATCGTAGCCCACCAGCGCGTCGCTGTCGTCGTGGAAGGACCAGGGGGCCCAGTTGCCCTCCAGGGCGATGACCAGCTCGCCCTTCTGCTGAATCTGGGCCAGGCGGTCGCCGGCCGGTTCCTGCTTCTTGCCGCAGCCGGCCAGGGCCAGAAGAGCGGCCAGAGCCAGAGCGGTCATACGAATCCATTTTTTCATAGTGTTTCCTCCTGTTTGGGAGCTCCTTCTCCCAGAATGGTGCGCAGGAAGGCCCGGGAGCGCTCCTGCTTGGGCTGCCGGAAGAAATCCTCCGGCTTGCTCTCTTCCAAAATCACGCCGTCCTCCATGAAAACCACTTTGGACGACACATTCTTGGCAAAATTCATCTCGTGGGTCACCACCAGCATGGTCATGCCCTCCTGGGCCAGCTGCCGCATGACGGCCAGCACCTCCCCGGTGAGCTCCGGGTCGAGGGCCGAGGTGGGCTCATCGAAGAGGATGATCTCCGGATCTGTGGCCAGACCTCTGGCGATTGCCACCCGCTGCTGCTGCCCGCCGGAAAGCTGGCTGGGGTAGGCAGAGGCCCTGTCCGCCATGCCCACCTTTTGCAGCATCCGCATGCCGATCTCCTCGGCCTGGGCCTTGGGCATTTTCCGGGCCACGATCAGCCCCTCGGTGACGTTTTGCAGGGCCGTCTTGTTCCGGAACAGATTGTAGTTCTGGAAGACAAAGGCGGTCTTCTTCCGGATACGGGCAATGTCGCGCTTGGAGGCATTGTGCAGAGGCACCGTCTCCCCGTCGAAGACCAGCTCCCCGTCGTCGGCGGTTTCCAGAAAGTTGATACAGCGAAGCAGGGTGGTCTTTCCCGAGCCGCTTTTGCCCAGAATGGCCACCACATCGCCCTTTTCCACGGACAGGCTCACGCCCTTCAGCACGCCCAGCCCATCAAAGGCCTTGTGAATATTCTTGATTTCCAGCATTGCCATACTCACACCGCCCCGTAAGAACTCAGTTTCTTTTCGCCCCAGCTCTGCAGCCTGGTCAGCACCGTGCAGAACAGCAGATAGATGAGGGCGACTTCGATGTACAGCGCCAGATGCTCATAGTACCGGGAGGCGATGCGCTGGGTCACCATGAACATCTCCATCACCGTGATGTTGGCGGCAAGGGAGGTGTCCTTCACCATGGAGATCAGGTTGTTGGACAGGGAGGGGAAGGCCGTGCGCATGGCCTGGGGCAGCAGAATACGGCGCATGATCTGCATATAGCTCATGCCCACGCAGCAGCCCGCCTCCAGCTGCCCCTTGGGCACGGATTCCAGGGCCGCCCGGATGGTCTCGGCGCAGTAGGCCCCCTCGTTGATGGAGAACACCAGCACCGCCGAGGGAAAGGGCTCCAGCATGATGCCCAGGTTCGGCAGACCGTAAAAAATCACATACAGCTGCACCAGCAGCGGGGTGCCCCGGACCACCCAGATGTAAAACCGGGCGATCTGCTTGAGCACCTTCACATTGGCAAACTGGACAATGGCCGTAACGACGGCAATGACCAGAGCCAGAGAGAAGGAGATCACCGTCAGGGGGATGGTCATGGTCAGCCCCGGCAGCAAAATCTTGGGGAAGGATTCCAGAAGAATCCGGAATAGTCGTTCGTTCAATGGGTTCTCCTTTGCTTAAAAGTGCTCTGCCAGATCGTGGTAGAATGCGTTCATTTCCTCTTCTGTATCAAATCGGCCAACGTACATCTGGTTGGCCATGGCCCCGGACAGGGCGTCGGGAATGCGGCCGTTCATCACGATATGGCCTGCGTACTTCATCATGATCTCGTAGTCGTCCAGCTTGTAGCGGGTGCCGTCCCGGCGGCCGTAGAAGGCGCAGTAGTGGTGGGCGCCGGTGGGCTTGGTGTTTTTGTCGAAGCAGACCATATCCGCCCAGATCTTATATACATCGGTCTCCTGGCTGTAGTTGTACATGTCCGGGGTGTAGCCGCCGGCGGGGCGCATATTCACCTCCAGGCCCAGCACATCGCCCTTCTTGCCCAGCCCCGCCTGGTCCTCGCTGAGTACGAAGAACTCCAGGTGGATGAACCGGCTCTTCACGCCGAAGGCCTTGACGGTCCGCAGGCCTGCGGAGCGGATGTTCTCCGGCACGTCCTTCACCAGGTAATAGGTGGAGTCCCGGTTGTCGTTGACGATGTCCATAATGGATTCGGGGGTGATATTGCCGCTCTCAAACAGGGGCTGGCCCTTGGAATCCACAATGGCATCGAAGGTCTGCACGTAGCCTCTGACGTACTCCTCCATGATGTACACTTCGTCGCCCTTGTGGTCCATGAAGAACGCCAGGTCTTCGTCAGAGGAGAGCTTGTAGGTGTTGTTGGCCCCCACGCCGTTGTCCGGCTTGACCACTACGGGGTAGCCCACGGTGTGGGCGAAGTCCAGGGCGTCCTCCGGCCCCTCCACAATGTGCCATCTGGCCGTGGGCAGACCTGCCTTGGCATAGTATTCCTTCATGGCGGACTTGAACTTGATCTTCCGCATATCCTGAATCTTGGGGCCGGTGGTGATGTTGAATTCCGTCCGCAGCTGGGCATCCCGCATGAGCCAGTACTCATTGTTGGATTCAAGCCAGTCGATTTTGCCGTACTTGAAGGTGAAGAAGGCCACGGCCTTGAAGACCTCGTCGTAGTTTTCCAGGCTGGACACCTTATAATATTCATCCAGACTGTCCCGCAGCTCCTGCAGCAGGTTTTCATAGGGACTGTCGCCGATCCCCAGCACCCGCATGCCGTTTTTCTTCAGCTCCGCGCAGAATTTCCAATAGGTCATCGGGAAATTCGGGGAGATGAAAATGAAATTTTTCATATCGTTCTGCTTCTTTCTCTCTTTGAGATCTATGAATATTTATGCATTTACATGTATGCCCGCAGGGCCGAAGGGGTTCTGCTAAGCCTCCCCTGAAAGGGGAGGTGGCCCGCAGGGCCGGAGGGGTTCGGTGGGATAACCCCTCAGTCTCGCTGACGCGAGCCAGCTCCCCTTTCAGGGGAGCTAGAACCCCTCAGTCTCGGCTGCGCCGAGCCAGCTCCCCTTGCAGGGGAGCCTTTGCCGGAACCTTTCGGGGAAGCCTTTTTTACCCCAGCAGCCAGGGCAGATAGGTCGGCACCATCTTGTGCCACCAGGGCCAGTCGTGGTTCACATCCAACCCCCAGTATTCAAACCGGGTGTGGATGCCCTTGCGGCAGCACACCTCGTCTAAGCGGCGGGTGCTCTCCAAAAGCACATCCTCCCAGGCCCCCTGGCCCACCACGATCAGGGACTTCTGGCTGTTGTAGAGGCCCATATAGGGGTGATCGGCGGGCATGTTGTTCAGGTACAGCACGGGGCAGTTGTTGTAGACCAGATCGTCGCAGTAGTCGCCAAAGAACGCCTTGTTGTCGTACAGGCCGGAGATGGCGAAGCAGCTGTCGAACAGGTCCGGGCGGCGGTAATAGAGGTTCGCCGCGTGCATGGCCCCCATGGAGCAGCCGAAGGTCATGATTCCCTGATCATACCCGTTGCGCGCTCCGGAGAGATGGCGGATGTAGGGTACCAGCTCGTCTGTAATGTAGTGGTACCACCGCTCGTGGTTTTCGATGCGCCAGCGGTTGTCCGCCCCCAGGGCCGCCCAGGCCTCGTTGTCGATGGAATCGGCGCAGTAGACCGTGCATTTGCCGCTTTCGATCCAGGGGGACCAGGTCTCGGGCATGTGGTTGCCCTCAAAGTCAAAAAACCGCCCCCCCTGGCAGGGGAAAAACAGCACCGGCTTTCCGCAGGAGCCGTAGACCTTGAACTCCATGTCCCGGTTCAGGTTTGCGCTGTAGTGCTTGAAATAACGTACTTCCATATGAATACTCCGTTTATTTGATAAATGAGAGCTTGCGGGGGACGAGTTGACAGTTGACAGTGTACAGTTGACAGTTATGGTGTCCCTCCGGGACAAATTGAATTTTCGCTCTTTCATTCCCAATAATTCTTTAACTGTTAACTGTCAATTGTCAACTGTCAACTCATAAACAACCCAAGATTTGCGATTTTCTTACCTTAAACGTCCAGGCACTCCATAAAAATCGGCACCTGGTTGGCCCAGCTGGCTTCGCAGTGGGTGCCGTCGGGGACGATGCGGAAGGTGAGGTTCACCCGCTTGGTCATCAGCAGATGGGCGGTGGAGAACAGAGCCTCGGCATTGGCCGCGTGGTTGAACATCTCCTTGGCGCCGTAGTCCAGGTAAATGCAGGTGTCCCGGCGGATGTGCGCCCGGGCGATGAGCTCCAGAATTTTCCCCGGGGCGACCCACAGGCTGGGGCTCAGGCAGGCGGCCCGCTGGAATACACTGTTAAAGGTGGTCGCGGCGTACAGCGCCATGAGTCCGCCCATGGAGGAACCGGCGATCATGGTGTTCTCCCGGTCCGGCAGTGTGCGGTAGGTCTCGTCGATATAGGGCTTCAGCTCCTTGATGAGCCAGTGCATATATTGCTTGCCCCGGCCCTTGATGCGGCCCAGCTCGGAATTCTCGAAGGTGAAGGGGCTGTACTCCTCCAGCCGGCCGCTGCCCTCCCGGTTGCATTCAATAGCCACCTGGATCATCTCCCGTTCGCTTTCCAGCATATAGCCCTCCATGCCCCAGGAGGTGCCGAAGGCAGCATCGTCATCAAAGAAAATGTTCTGCCCGTCAAAGAAGTACATGACGGGGTAGCGCCGTTCCGGATCTTCCCCATAGCTCTGGGGAACGTACACATAGGCCCGGCGGGTCTGGTCGCCGGACAGCTGGGGGATGGTCAAATTCCAAGTAATGATCATAAATAACGCCTCCAAAAGGGGAAAAAGTTCCCCACATATCTAGTATATTAGTATAGTTTGTATGTAAGCATTTGTCAAGAAAGGAAGCAAAAGCCCCGAAGGGGAAGCTCTTTAACCTTCCCCACCGGGGAAGGGGGACCGCCGCCGTAGGCGGTGGTGGAAGAGGGGCGTTTCGCAAGTGAGCGGTAGGTAGGTTGCGCGGATTTATTTTGCCGCTCTCGCCCATTAGGCCCCTCCTCAGTCAGGGCTGCGCCCTGCCAGCACCACTTTTTGTGGTATAGCTGCCACCGGCAGCTATGTTAGATTCAATTCGCTGTGCGACGCACCGCCCGAAGGGGAAGCTTTTTACTTGACCTTATGAAAAATCGGCTCCCGGTCCTGGAAGGTGCACACGCAGCCGAAGATCTCAGAGAGCATCTCCGCTGCCTGGGCGCAGTACTGGCCTACCCGGTCTGTCCGGTGGGCGTCGGAGCCCACGGTGACGATCTCGCCGCCAAGCTCTTTGAAGCGGCGGAACACATCCACGGTGGGCAGGAACCCCACGCTGCGGTCCACGCCGCTGGTGTTCATCTCCAGGCCCTTGCCCTTGCGCACCAGGACCTTCAGAATCTCCTCCATGATCTCCCGGTGGGCCTCAAAGGACAGGGGGGCCCGGACGGGGTTGAAGGGGGACTTCATGAGAAAGGTCATGTGGGCCAGAACGTCAAAGTCCTGGTGGGCGCTGACCATGGCCAGGGTCTGCTCCAGGAACCGGCTCTGGGCCTGGGCGGGGATTTTGTCCTGCCAGTACTCCTTAAAATAGACATCCACCCCGTCCACAAAATGGACGCTGCCCAGCACAAAATCGTAGTGCCGTTGGCTCAGGCGCTGTAAAAGCAGGGACTGGTTTCCATCCGTCAGGCCGAATTCCATGCCCCGCCGGATTTTCAGACCCGGGACTTCCAGATTGTCATACTCCTGACCGTACCGCTTCACGTCAAAGACCATGGTCTGCACCGCCGCCTGGGGGATAAAATCCACATGGTCCGTAAAGCAGATCTCCTTCAGCCCCCGGTCCCGGGCGGCCTGGGCCAGCTCCAGGCCCGTATTGTGCCCGTCGAAGGACACGATGGAGTGCATATGGTAGTCAAACATGCTCTGTCTCCTCCCAGAACAGGCGGAACGCCGTGGGCAGCGCGGCCTGGGTGTCGATTTCCCCGGGGGTCATCCAGGTGAATTCCGGGGTCTTCTCCCGGACCTGGGCATAAATGCCCCGCATTTCCCAGACGATGTGTGTGAAGATGTGCTTCCGGGTGATGCTCTTTTCCAGCTCCGAGGGCCGGAGATTCCAGTCACCCAGCAGCCCGATGGCCGCCTCCGGCGTCAAGGTCCCCGGCACATTGGGGAATTCCCACAGCCCCGCCAGCAGGCCCTTGGGCGGCCGTCTGCGCAGGGCAAAGCAGCCGTCGCATTGCAGAATGAAAACCGTCTTCTCCTCCTGCCGCTTTTCCCGCTTGGGAAGCTTTGCGGGCAGGGCGGCGGCGGTGCCGTGGGCATAGCCGAGGCAATGGGCCGCGCAGGGGCAGCGGGGGCAGTCCGGCGTCCGGTTGGGGCCGCAGACCGTGGCCCCCAGCTCCATCAGCGCCTGGGTGAACAGGCCCGCCTGGGCGGGGTAGACGGCTTCCAGGGCCTGGGTCACGGCCTGCTTCATTTCCGGGGTGTCGATGGGGGTGCCGTCGTCCCACAGCCGGGCCACCACCCGCAGCACATTCCCGTCCACGGCGGGGGTGGGCAGGTCGAAGGCAATGGAGCAGATGGCCCCGGCGGTGTAGGGGCCGATGCCGGGCAGGCCGCGGACGCTGCCGTAGTCCCGGGGGAAGACCCCGCCATAGGCGGAAACGATCTGCTGGGCGGCCTTTTTCAGGTTCCGCACCCGGCTGTAGTAGCCCAGGCCCTCCCAGAGCTTGTGCAGGGCGTCGTCGTCGCAGGCGGCAAGGGCGGGGATATCCGGCAGGGCGGCGAGAAAGCGGGTATAGTACCCCTTCACGGCCTCCACCCGGGTCTGCTGGAGCATGATCTCCGAGACCCAGATGTGGTAGGGCTCCCGGTCCCGCCGCCAGGGAAGGTCCCGTTTGTTCTGTTCATACCAGGGCAGCAGCCATTGGGGCAGCTGCGGGGAAAGCGTTCGGGCGTCCATAGGGCAGATCTCTCCTTTCGCGTTTTTTCTACTTCTATCATACCGCTTTTGTCAAGGGCGAACCTTCCCCTCCGGGGAAGGTGGCTCGCCGCAGGCGAGACGGAAGAGGGGCCTTACGAGAGAGAGCGGTTCGTAGCTGATACGCGCTTTTTACGTACCGTTCTCGCCCACTAGGCCCCTCCTCAGTCTCGCTAACGCGAGCCAGCTCCCCCGAAGGGGAAGCTTTTTCCCGCAGGGGAAGGTTGGGGAAAAAACGCCTGTTTACTTTTTATGGAATCCGGGCTATAATCAATGCAGAAATAATTCAGGCGGTGATTCCTTTGAAAAAGTTGATCAACACCCTCCTTCTGCTCTGCCTTTTGCTGACCCTGCCGGTGCTGGCCCGGGCCGAGGAGGCCCGGGATGTGACGAAAGAATGCACCTGCGCCCAGAGCACCGGCTTTTCGAATCCCGGGTCTGTTCTGGATGAGAAGCTCTGGTCCGTCAGCATATCGGCAACGGACGGCGGCGCGTTCTCCGTCACCGCGCCCGAAGGTCTGGGGAGCGCCTATCTGCTCTTCGATGAGGAATACGGTGAATATACCGTAACCGACGACGAAACCGGCACGGCGGTGACCGTGGATGCCGCCGGGATACTCCACCACTATCTGGACCTGGAGGCTCTGTTCGGCCGCTGCCCCCAGGCCTTGACCTTTCGGTTTGAAGCGGGGCAGGTGAAAATCGCGGATCTGTACCTCTTCACCCCCGGCCAGGTGCCGGACTGGGTGCAGCGCTGGGAGAAGCCCGTGGAAGACGGGGCGGACCTGGTGCTCTTCTCCACCCACTGCGACGACGAGCAGCTCTTCTTTGCCGGGGTGCTGCCCTATTACGCCGGAGAGCTGGGCTATCGGGTGCAGGTGGTCTACCTGACGAACCACCGGAACCTGACCCATATCCGCTGCCACGAGGCTCTGAACGGCCTCTGGGCCGTGGGGGTGCGGAACTACCCGGTGTTCGGCAGCTTCGCCGATTACTTCGCCAAAAGTGAAAAGGACGAGCTGTCCATATTCTCGCAGCACGATGTCACCCAGGAGGACCTGCTGGGCTACGTCACGGAGCAGCTCCGCCGCTTCCGGCCCCTGGTGGCCCTGGGCCACGACCTGAACGGCGAATACGGCCACGGGGCGCATATGCTCTATGCGGACCTGCTGACCCAAGCTGTGGAGACCGCCGCAGACGAGAGCCAATTTCCGGAGTCTGCCCGGCGCTACGGGGTCTGGGACACCCCCAAGACCTATCTGCACCTGTACGAGGAAAACCCCATCGTCATGGACTGGGACCGGCCCTTGAGCCGGTTTGACGGCATGTCCGCCTACCAGGTCACCAAGCAGCTGGGCTTCCCCTGCCACGCCAGCCAGACGGACCAGTATTACTGGTATTTCAACTGGAACCTGGGCACCGAGGACCACGCCACGGACATCCGCCGCTACAGCCCCTGCAACTACGGCCTCTATCGCTCCACCGTTGGGGAGGATGTGGAGAAGAACGACTTCTTCGAAAACCTGCTGACCTACGATCAGCAGGCCCAGGCCGAAGCGGAGGCAAAGGCGGCCGAGGAGGCCCGCTTGGCGGAAGAGGCCCGTCAGGCAGAAGAAGAGGCCGCCCGTCAGGCGGAGGAAGCCCGCCGCGCCAGTGAGGCCGCCGAAAGCCAGGCCGCCGCCGAGACGACCCAGCCCGCGCCCCAGGCCCAGGAAGCCCCCGGCAGAGGCGCCCTCCTCGCCATCCTGGCCGCCGCCCTGCTCCTGACCGCCGGGGCCGTCTGGATGCTTCTGCACAAACAAAAATAAATTTCCCGATTCCGGCAAAAACTGCTTGACAATTCTGTCCCCCTGTGCTACTATATCTAAGCGTTCAGCGAACGTATGCGCCAGTAGCTCAGTTGGATAGAGTGACTGACTACGAATCAGTAGGTCGGGGGTTCGAGTCCCTTCTGGCGTACCAAAAACAGGACATCCCATTCGGGATGTCCTGTTTTTGCTTACGCGAAGGGACTCGAACAATTAAATGCGGCAGTCCGGTGGACTGCCGCCAAACGCCGGCTGGACGGCGTTTGCTCTATAACGTCCCGAGTCCCTTCTGGCGTACCGCCCGGATGCACCGCTTTCCCGGTACATCGGTTGGGCCTGGTCAGGGCAGCTGCCGTAAAAATGTCCGAGTGTACAAACAAATCGTACCCAATATGTGTTTTTTTATATTGTACTCGATATTATTTTGTGGTATAGTAAAACAGTCATTGAACAAGATAACGGTGGCAGAGAGGCGGTGGAGCGGTGAAAGCGAAGAATGTGCAGAGCGTGATTCACGCTGACGGCGTGGACATCTCCGTGGTCACAACCATTGGCAGCGAAGACGACTTCATTTCCCTGACCGATATGGCCCGCCACAGAAACCCGGAGTTTCCGGCGGACGTGGTTAAGAATTGGCTACGGCTGAGAAGCACCATCGAATTTCTGGGGCTGTGGGAGCAGATGAACAACCCAGACTTTAAACTGGTCGAATTCGACCAGTTTAAAAACGATGCCGGTTCCAATGCCTTTGTCATGTCGCCCCAGAAATGGGTCAAGGAGACCAACGCCATCGGCCTGGTCTCCAAGTCTGGCCGGTATGGAGGCGGTACCCTTGCCCACAAGGACATTGCCTTTGAGTTTGCCTCCTGGCTGTCCCCGGAATTCAAGCTCTATATCATCAAGGACTACCAGCGGCTCAAAGGGGACGAAAGTCACCGGCTGGCCCTGGAATGGAACGTGAAGCGAATCTTGGCAAGCACGAACTACCGGATTCACACCGATGCCATCAAAGAGAATCTGATTCCGCCGGAGCTTCCCAAGTATCAGCAGGGCTTTGTCTATGCCGATGAAGCGGATGTCCTGAATGTGGCCCTGTTCGGCGAAACCGCCAAGCAGTGGCGGGCCGAAAATCCCAAACGCAAAGGCAATATGCGGGACTACGCCACCATTGAGCAGCTGCTGGTCATGACCAATCTGGAGGCCGTCAATGCCCTTCTGCTGGAACAGGGTCTCCCACAGCGGGAGCGCCTGGAACAGCTGCGCAAAATGGCAGTGCGTCAGCTGGAAACCCTGACAGGCAGCGCCGGTGCCCGGAAACTGAACGAGCTGCAAGACCAATTGCAGCTGCCGGAGACTTAAGGCATAACAAATCCCCGCCCAGGCTGTTCTTCAATGACCTGCGGCGGGGACTTTTGCACGTTATGGAAGCCCCGCCCTGCCAGTCCGGTGGACTGCCGCCAAACGCCGACTGGACGGCGTTTGCTCTATAATGTCCCGAGTCCCTTCTGGCGTACAAAAAATCCCGCCGGGTTGGCGGGAAGCGATTGACAAAGCCCCGGAAATGGGGTATAGTAAAGACACAAAGGGGCTACCAGTAGAACGGTTCCCCCCGAGCACAACAAAAAGAAGTAACTGTGAGCTGGGGAGCTTAGGCAGTTACTTCTTTTTTACTTATGATCAAAAAGCCCTGCAACTAGGGCGATCAAAGCGACAAGGAACGAGCAGAACTGAATGAGTTCAGGCCAAGAAACCATGTACATATCCCCCCTTTCTTTCGATTGGGGGCAAAGAAGTATAACCCCCGAGAAAACCGGGGGAACCGCCTACCGGGGTACTACTGGTAGCACCGCAGTCAGCATAGCACAGCTTTCGACAAAATGCAAGGGGCGCTTTTCTATAATCCCTTATCCATCCACAGCCTGGGGCCTTGGGGCCGGTTGACAGGGCTGTGGTTTTGTGTTAAAATAAGCATACATGAAAGTTCAATTTTATCAACTAATCAAGAGGGCTTGTTGAGGCAATTGGAAGGGGTTCCCTACGGCAGGGCAGATGCATAAAATCACGGAGGTAGAAGGATGGCTCGTAAAAAGCAAGAAACCCTGGTTTTGTTTCCCGAGGTGCTGCAGATCACCCGCAAATTCACAGATGCGCAGTTTGGGGCGCTGATTCGTGCGGTGTTTTCTTACCGGTTCGGCGGTGAGGAATATTCCGGGGACGATATGGCCATTGACGTAGCTTTTCAGGCAATTGCAAATCAGGTGGATCGTCTGAAAGAATACAGCGAGATCAATGCAAAAAATGCCGCCGGAAGCGAAAGCAAGCAGGGGGGAGCGGAATGCAGCGAAATGCAGGAAAATCACCCTCCTATCCTATCCAATCCTATCCAATCCGTTCCTATCCAATCCGATCCTGTAGAGGATACGGGGGCACAGTCGGCCAAGCCGCCTGCACGCACACGGTTTTCGCCTCCTTCCGTTCAGGAGATCGAGGAGTATTGCAGGGAAAAGGGCTTTTTGCTGGATGCGGAGCGCTTTGTGGACTACTATGCCTCCATCGGCTGGAGGGTGGGGAAGAATCCCATGAAGGACTGGCGGGCGGCAGTCCGGACCTGGGTGAAGAAGGATACCCCCAAGCCGGAGCCGGAGAACTGCGGCTATGTTCTGGCCCCGGCGGAAGACCCCTGGATAACCGCCATGCGGAAGCAGCGGGAGGCGGGCTATGCTTGATCTTGCCACTGCGGAATACAGCCTTGTGGGCTGCGTCCTGATCGACGCCCGGTGCCTCCCTGCTGCCCGGGAGATTTTGCCCACGGCGGAGGCCTTTGCCAGCGAACCCTGCCGGAAGGCCTACGCAGCCGCCTGCCGGCTGGAGGACGAGGACAAGGGCATTGACCCGGTCATTGTGGGCCGTGCGGCAGGGCTGAGCAACGACTTCCTGATGCAATGCATGGACCTAGCCCCCACCTGCACCCGGGCCGCAGAGTACGCCAAGGCCGTCCTGGATGGCTACCAGCGGCGGCAGCTGCAGGCGCTGGGGGAAAAGCTGCAAACGGAAGCCCTTTGCGCAGGCAGCACCGCCGATCAGCTTTTGACGGAGGCCAGAAGCACCCTGGATGATCTGGCAAGCACCCCGGGGCGGTGCAGCGTGAAGAGCGCAAGAGACAGCCTGCTGGACTTCATGACCTTCCGGGCAGAGGTGCAGCAGGGCAAGCGGCAGGCGATCCGGACGGGCTTCCCATCCCTGGATCGCATATTGGGCGGGTTTGCCCAGGGCGGTTTCTATGTCATGGCCGCCCGCCCCGGTGTGGGCAAATCGGCCCTGGGCATTGCCCTGGCGGACATGATGGCAAGGAACCGCAGGGTGCTGTATGTCAGCCTGGAGATGACGGAAGCGGAATTAAATGCCCGCCGGGTTGCCGCCGTTTCGGATATGCCATGCTCCTTCGGGATGCTGCTGTTCGAGAGGACAACCGAGGAAGAGGATGCCGCCATTGCCAATGCCTGCGGCAAGCTCTATGCGCGCAAGCTGCAAATCTCCGCCGTGTCCACGCTCACCGTGCCGGAACTGGAGCTCCAGGCCCGGAACGTGGGGGCCGAGGTGGTGATCGTGGACTATCTGGGCCTGCTCTCCGCCGAGGACAAGCGGCTCAGCGAATACGACCGGGTGACCCAGATCTCCGGGGACCTGAAGCGCCTGGCCAAACGCCTGGGCTGCGTGGTCCTGGCCCTGTGCCAGCTGAACCGGGAGAGCGTCAGCGCCCCCGGGCAGGATACCCGCCCCAGGCTCTCCCAGCTGCGCTCCTCCGGCGCCATCGAGCAGGACAGCGACGGCGTTCTGCTGCTCCACCGCCCGGAATACGGCAAGACAGAGACGCCCCGGGAGGCATCAGCGCCCCAGCAGTTCTTTGTGGACGTGGCCAAGAACCGCCACGGCCGCACCGGCACGGCCGAACTGGCCTGGTATGCCCCCGTGAACCGGTTTGAGGACTACGGCGGAAAATGGACGGTGAAGAGCTGGATGTGAAGGGGGCGTTTTCCTCCTTGCAATCGGGGCGAAAAAAGGATACAATGGGCGAAAAGGCCCGCCCCTTCCCGGCGCTGGGGAAGGGACGGATTCTGAGACAAGGAGTTTGCTTTATGGCAAGACGGACGCAGGCGGTGATCATGCAGGCCTTTATGGACCTGCTGACACGCAAGCCCCTGGATAAGATCACGGTAAAGGATATTATCGAGGAAGCGGATATCAACCGCAATACGTTTTACTATTATTACGAAAACATTCCCGATCTTTTGGATGCTTATTTTGCCTATGAGCTGCAAAAATTTTCGGAGAGCACCGAGAAAAGCGACTCCTTTGCCAGGGAATACAACAGGGCCTGTGCGTCCCTTCTGGAAAATCGCCGAGCCATTCACCATATCTATCTTTCGGAAAATCGGGAGCTGATTTCCAACTACCTGAAAAGGGCTTCCCAGCTGTTTGTGGAGCGGTTTGTCCGGGAGGCGGCGGAGCCATACCACCTGAGCGAGGCGGGCATTGACTATGTGATGCACCTCTACGCCTATTCCGTCCTGGGGGTTACCATGCGCTGGATTCAGCAGGATGTGCCTGTAGACCCAAACCTGCCGGAGCTGCTGGAGAGCACCTTCCATGCCTCGGTAGACGGCATTATTCAGGACTATATCGCCTTTTTTGAAAAGCATCCAACGGAGCAGTAGCCTCCAAAATTCAGACAAAATTCCAGAACCGTTCGAATTCGGACGGTTCTGTTTTTTTGTCCGTAGAAAAATGTCGAAAAAGGGAATACAATCCGGTTATCCAAAGAAAGGGGGAAGGCTGTTGAAGAAACTGAAAGCCGTGAAGTACGCCTACAGCATCTTCGCCTGCGCGCTGATCGCCTTCGGCCTGGCGGTGCTGCTGAAGGGCTGGTTCCCGGCAGATGCCTTCATGCTCTACGGAGGAATTCTGATGATCGGCTTTGGGACCATCAGAATTCTGGGCTATTTTTCCAAGGACGCCCTGCAGCTGGCCTTTCAGTTTGATCTGTTTCTGGGCATTGCCTCGGCAGTGCTGGGCTGCTACATGATCTGGGATGCCCAGGCGGCGGGACACATCGTCATGGTCCTGGGGGTGTTTTTCCTGATCGACGCCCTGTCCAAGATCCAGACGGCTATCGACGCCAGACGCATCGGCGTGGAGCGGTGGTGGCTGATTCTGGGCGTGGCCCTGGTGGCGGCGGCCCTGGGGGCACTGGTGATTCTGACAGAATTCCGGGACATTGCCATTGTCAGTCGGCTCATCGGCGCGAACCTGGCCGTTGACGGCGTACTCAATCTCTATGTAACACAAAGTACCGTAAATACAATCAGGAGGAAAAAAGTATGGGAAGCTTAACACACAAGGCAGCCAGAACCGCTGCCGGAATCGGCATTGATCAGGCCCTGAAAAAGGTGACCCGGGGAGACCGGGAGGCAGAGCTGCTGAAGCTCATCGACCTGGCGGAGAAGTACACCTCCGGCACCAATCTGAGCATTGACTTTACATCTTACCGGAATATGCTCCGGGACGACGGCAGCGCCCTGAGCCAGTACCTGAACCGGGCGCTGGACGAGATCGACCCCAACGTCCTGAAAACCACTCTGCTGAACTTCGGCTTTGAGGCCATGCTGAACGGCACCATGACCATCCGCAAAATGCGGGAGGTCCACCAGTGCAATATCCCCTGGCTGATCCTCATGGACCCCACCTCCGCCTGTAACCTGCACTGCACCGGCTGCTGGGCTGCGGAATACGGCAACAAGCTGAACCTTAGCTATGACGAGCTGGCCAGCATTGTCCGCCAGGGCCGGGAGCTGGGCGTGTACTTCTACATGTTCACCGGCGGCGAGCCTCTGGTGCGGAAGAGGGACATCATCCGCCTGTGCGGCGAGTTCAGCGATTGCCAGTTTTTGGCCTTCACCAATGGCACCTTGGTAGACCAAGCCTTCTGCGATGAGATGAAGCGGGTGGGCAATCTGATGCTGGCCATCTCCCTGGAGGGCGAGCCCGAGGTCAACGACCTGCGCCGGGGCCAGGGCGTTTACGGCAAGGTCATGTACGCCATGGAATTGCTGAAAGCCAACGGCCTGATCTTCGGCACCTCCATCTGCTACACCTCCAGCAACTGCATGTCCGTCACCAGCCCGGAGTTTGTGAAGCTCATGGTGGAGAAGGGCTGCCGCTATGCCATGTATTTCCACTATATGCCCGTGGGCAATGAGGCTTCCCCAGACCTGATGCCCAGCCCCGAGCAGAGAATGTACATCAAGGACCGCATCCGCCATATTCGCCGCTTGAAGGACGGCGAGGGCCTGTTCACCATGGACTTCCAGAATGACGGTGAGTTCGTGGGCGGCTGCATTGCCGGCGGCCGGAATTATTTCCACATCAACGCCAACGGCGACGCGGAGCCCTGCGTATTCATCCACTACTCCAATGCCAATATCCGCACCAGCACCCTGCTGGAGATTCTGAAGAGCCCCCTGTTCATGGCCTACCGTGACCGGCAGCCCTTCAATGAGAACCACCTGCGCCCCTGCCCCATGCTGGAGAACCCCGAGATTCTGCAGCAGATGGTGGCCCAGACCGGCGCTAAGTCCACGGACCTGCAATCCCCCGAGTCTGCCGAGCACCTGTGCGGCAAGTGCGCCGAGTACGCTGCCCACTGGAAGCCCTGCGCGGATAAGCTCTGGGCAGAGGAGAAGCACCCTGTCCACAATTACGAAAACTACAAGGACTGGAAGCCCAAGGCCTGATCTTCGGCGAAAGCCCCATTGATCGTTCCGACGGACCGTCCCGTACCCCTGGGCGGTCCGTTTTTTCTGCTATGAAGGAGAAATTTATGTCGAGTAAAACAGCCATCGTCACGGATACCAACTGCGGCCTGCGCCCGGAGGAGGCGGCGGAGCTGGGCATCCGTGTGATCCCCATGCCGGTGATCCTGGACGGGGAGTGCTTTTTTGAATACGATTCCATTTCCCAGGCGGAATTCTTTGAGGCCCTGAAAGGGGGCGCGGAGGTCTCCACCTCCCAGCCCGCCCCCGGGGCCATCCAGCAGTGCTGGGATGCCGTCCTGGAGGACTGCGAGGAGCTCATCTATATCCCCATGTCCGCCGGGCTTTCGGGAGAGTGCCAGACCGCCCTGGGCCTCGCCCAGGATTACGGCGGCCGGGTGCGGGTGGCGGACAATCGGAGAATCTCCGTGACAGAGCGCCAGGCGGCGCTGGATGCGCTTTCCCTGGCCCGGCAGGGCCGCACGGCGGCGGAGATTCAGACCTTCCTGGAGGCAGACGGCGGAAATTCGGACATTTTCGTTGCGGTGAACACCCTGGAGCTGCTGAAAAAAAGCGGCCGGGTGACGGCGGCGGGGGCGGCCCTGGGGGCCATGCTGAGCATCAAGCCCGTGCTGCGCATCCAGGGCGGCAAGCTGGACGCCTACCGGAAGGTCCGGGGGATGCGCTGCGCCATGCAGGCCATGATCGAGGGCTTGCAGGAGGATGCCCAGCGTCTGGAAGGCCCCCTGACCGTCCGGGCCGCCTATGCCGGGGACCTGGAGGCGGGGCAGCGCTGGCGGGATGCCTTGCAGCAGGCGTTTCCAAACTGCACCGTGGGCTTAGACCCGCTGCCCCTGAGCGTCTGCTGCCATGTGGGCTGGGGCGCTCTGGGCGCAGGGCTCGCAAGAGACAATACCTTGGAGGCGAAAAAACCATGAAAACAGCCGTTGTAGACGTGGGCGGCGGAATGCGGGGCATCTATGCCGCCGGTGTGCTGGACTACTGCCTGGATCAGGGAATCACCTTTGATCTGGGCATTGGCGTGTCTGCCGGAAGCGCCAATATCTCCTCCTTCGTCGCCGGACAGCGGGGGCGGAACTACCCCTTCTATACGGACTATCCCCACAGGAAGGAATATATGGGCCTCCACGAGCTGGTCCGGGACCGTGCCTATCTGAACCTGGACTATGTCTTTGGCACCCTCAGCAATTCCGGCGGAGAGAATCCCCTGGATTACCCCGCTTTTGTAAAAAATCCCATGGAATTTATGGCCGTGGCCACCAATGCGCAGACGGGAGCGGCGGTGTACCTGACGAAGCAGGATGTGCACCAGGATGACTATGGGGTGCTGAAGGCCTCCTCGGCCATTCCCTTTGTGTGCAAGCCCTACCGCATCCGGGGCATCGACTGCTACGACGGCGCTCTCAGCGACACCGTGCCCATTCAGAAGGCCTTTGACCTTGGCTGCGACAGGGTGGTGCTGCTGCTGACCAAGCCCCTGGGGGTTCTGCGGACCTCTAAGACGGACAATCGCCTGGCAAAGCTCATTCAGAAAAACTATCCCGTCAGCGCGGAGCAGCTCCGGGGCCGGGCAGAGCGGTATAACAACGGCATTGCCCTGGCAAAGCAGTATGCATCGCAGGGAAAGCTCTGCATCATCGCCCCGGACGACACCTGCGGCGTGGACACCCTGACCAAAGACCGGCAGGCCTCCCACCGCTTCTACGAAAAGGGCTATGCCGATGGGGAGAAGGTTCGCGCCTTCCTGGCCCGGAAGTAAGCCGCAAATCGACGGCGAGACCGTCCCGGACGTAATGGAGTATGCGGTAACCGGAAATTAAAAACCGCCCCCGTTCGCTGTGGTGGCAGCGGACGGGGGCTTTTTAGAAAGGAATCGAAAGAAGGGTTACTTGCTGCTGCGGTAGTAGTTGATGAGGCAGCCGTCGGCGATAATGTGCCGCTCGGGCTCGGTGAGCGCTCCGGTGGACACGGGGAAGCGGGTGACGGTGCCGTCGGGTTTCACCGCGTAGGCGTCAAAGGAAGCGTCGTTGGCAAGCACATGCGCCCGGACGCCCGGCACGAAGATGTAATCGCCCAGGCCGAATACCTCGGGATTCTCCACCAGGAAGGGGGTCATGCCCCAGTTGATGCAGTTGGAGCGGTAGCGCTTGGTGGCGTAGGCTTTGGCAAAGTTGGCGGAAGCGCCCATGACTCTCTGGCAGGAGGCGGCCTGCTCCCGGGCGGAGCCGTCGCCGGGCATGTTGGCGAAGATGGTGGAGCCCAGGTCGGTATTTTCAGGGTCGACAGTCAGACCGGCCTTGGCAAGGGCAGCGTAGACGGCCTTCACTTCCTCGGTCAGGCCCTTTCCGGCCCGACGGTCCCGCTCCTGCTGGCGCATAACCTTGCTGCGGGAGACGTACTGGGGGTCACGGCGGGACAGGGCGAACTCACTCAGGCGCTCGGGGTTGGAGCGGTAGGAGGAGGTCTCGCCGGAGGGAATCAGCTCGTCGGTGGTGGTGACGGGGTCGGTGATGTAGGAGCAGACCTTTACCAGCAGGTCTTCCGTCAGCGCAGGCATTTCGGGCCAGTCCTTGATGTTGGGGCCGAACCTCAGTTCGTGCTGGGGCTCGGGCTTCGTCCAGCCGTTGTAGACCCGCTTTTCGTAGATGCCAACCTCGAAGTGGTACTCGGGGTTGGTGTACTCCACATCCAGATCGCTTGCCGCCGTCAGCTTGCCGCCATTGGCAGCGGTGGCGGCGATGGAACGGGCGTCCATCAGGGCCACGGCAGCCATCTGGCCCTCGCCGGGCTTGGAGCCCTCCCGGTTGGGGAAGTTCCGGGTGGTGTGGCGGATGGAGAATTCGCCGTTGGCGGGGGTGTCGCCTGCGCCGAAGCAGGGGCCGCAGAAGCATTCCCGGAGAATGGCACCGGCGGCGATCAGGTCGTGAGCCCGGCCGTTTTTCATCAGCTCTGCCAGAGCGGGCATGGAGCCGGGGTAGACGCTGAGGGTGAAGGCCCCGTTGCCGCAGCTGCGGCCTCTCAGGATATCCGCAGCGGCGCAGATATTGTCGAAGGTGCCGCCGGAGCAGCCGGCGATTTCGCCCTGCTCTACCCAGATAGCGCCGTCATGGAACTTGGAGACGATGTCCATCTGGGCGCCCTTGATCTGCTTATTCGCAGCATCCTGGACCAGGTGCAGAATGTCCGCGGCGTTCTCCTGGAGCTCATGGATGGTATAGGTGTTGCTGGGGTGCATGGGCATGGCAATGGTGCACTCCACGGTGGACAGGTCTACGTATACGCAGCCGTCGTAGTAGGCAACCTCCGCAGGCTTCAGCTCTTTGTAAGCCTCGGGGCGGCCATGAATGGTGAAGTAACCCTTGGTCTTCTCATCGGTGACCCAGATGGAGGACCAGCAGGTGGTCTCGGTGGTCATGACGTCAATGGCGTTCCGGTACTCCATGGGAAGATTTGCAATGCCGGGGCCGACGAACTCCATGGCCTTGTTCTTCACATAGCCGTTCTTGTACACCGCGCCGATGATGGACAGGGCCACGTCCTGGGGACCAACGCCGGGCTTGGGGGTGCCGGTGAGATAAATGGCAATCACGCCGGGGCGGGCGAAGTCATAGGTTCTCCCAACCAATTGCTTGGCAAGCTCCCCGCCGCCCTCGCCGATGGCCATGGTGCCCAGAGCGCCGTAGCGGGTGTGGGAGTCGGAGCCCAGGATCATCCGGCCGCAGCCTGCCATCATCTCCCGGTTGTAGCTATGGATATTTGCCAGGTTGGTGGGCACATAGATGCCGCCGTACCTGTGGGCAGCGGACAGGGCGAACTTGTGGTCGTCCTCATTGATGGTGCCGCCCACGGCGCAGAGGGAATTGTGGCAGTTGGTCAGCACATAGGGCAGGGGGAACTCGGTCATGCCGGAGGCCCGGGCGGTCTGGATGATGCCCACATAGGTAATGTCGTGGGAGGTCATGGAGTCGAATTTCAGCCGGAGGTTGTCCATGTCGGCGCTCTGGTTGTGGCTTTTCAGAATGCCATAGGCCATGGTGCCCTGCTGGGCTGCCTCTTTCGTAACCTTCTTGCCGGTCTTGGCGGCAACCTCGGCGGGGTCAGTGATGAGGTCGGTGCCGTTTACCAGGTAAACGCCGGTATCGTACAGGTGGACCATAATAGAATCGTTCCTTTCTCGTTTGCCTTATTTTCCGGGGGCTGTTAGAAAAGTATGTCGCTGCGAACCAGTGACCGACGTCACTGGTGTGGCAGCCCCCCGGTTGGATGGAAACAGCTTGGTTTTACGGCCAAGATGTTTGAAAATCCGGGGGATTGCCACACCAGCGTGCGCGCTGGTTCGCAATGACAGAGCGTTTTCTAACAGCCCCTTTATTTTTGTATCTCCATCTTAGCAAGCAAAAGGGGATTTGTAAAATGGGGAATTGGAATGCCTGGATTCCTTTTTGGAATATGTGCCCACCTGCCTGCGTGCTATCCCAGGTAATCCGGGAAGATGCATTTCTCCTCGCAGAGAATATGGTACAGCTCCCGGGATGGGCGGGGCAGATTGGTGACGCTGTCGCCATACATCACAGCCCATTGGTGGAAAATCTCTTCGTTTTCCGGAAGACGGTAATAGTTGATGGCTTCCGGCTCCGGATATTGGGCGGCAAATACGCTGGGGATAATGCCAATGCCCAGTCCCTTTGCGACAAAGCGGATTACCAGCTCAATATTGTGGGATTCCAGGCAGACCTCGTATTCTCCGTTCAGCTGGGCCAGCGCCTTGTCCGCAATAATTCTGGATTTCTTTTCCGGGCTGCTCAGCACCAGCTTCTGCCCCCGCAGGGCCTCCACGGAGAGAAAGGGCAGCTTTTCACCGGGGATGGTATAGCCCTGGGCGTTGACAGGGTGGTCCTTTGGCACACCGATCAGAAATGGGTCCCGATAAAAGACACTGTAGTGCACGTTTTCATTCCGAACCGGCAGGCAGACAATGGCAATATCCAGCTTGCCGGTCATGATCTGCTCTTCCAGAACAAAGCTGTTCTGCTCTACAATCTCAATTTTGATGCTGGGGTAGCGGCTGGCAAAGCGGGCGATGGCTTCCGGCAGGACAACGGCGCTGATTCTGCGGGCGGTGCCCAGCCGCAGTACGCCCCGGCGCATTTCGTTCAGATCGCAGAAGTCTGTTTCCAGGTCCCGATACATCCGCAGAATCTGGTAGGCCCGCTGCACCAGACATTCGCCGGAATAGGTAAGGGTCAGCCCGTTGGGCCTGCGCAGGAAGAGCGGCTCGCCAAGCTCCTCCTCTACCCGGTTCAGACATTTGCTCAGAGCGGGCTGGGTAATGTACAGCCGCTGGGCAGCCTTGGCCATGCTTCCCTCTTCTGCAATTGCAACGATTTTCTCCAGATCGCTTCTGTTCATATTGCCACTTCCTTTCTGATTTTCAAAGCATTATACCACGGAAACGGCAGAATTTCCAGAAGCCCGGTGCCTTCACCGAAGGGCCGTTTCGGGCAGAACCTGGGCCTTTTCCAGGTTCTCCAGTGCGTCAAACAGGGGGAGCAGCCGGGCCTCCGGGAGCTCTGCACAGCAATTCATAGCTTTGCTGCGCAGCTGCGCTTTGGTCAGGGGGGCGGCAACGCTGCCGGATGCATCCGGAACCGTATAGGTGTATTTTTTCCCGTCCCTGGTGGTCAGCTGCATCCGGCAGGACCAGTGGGCGGGATATTCTTTCGTGAATTCCGCTGCCTCGTGGACCTTCACCCGTGCCAGCAGGGCCTGACGCTGGGGGTCTGCAATTTTGTCCGGCTGGAAATCGGTCAGGCCTACCTTCCCGGACAGCAGGGCCGTGGCGGTTACATAGGGGGTGGAGAATTTGGCCTCGGTGGGCAGGGTGGGCTTCAGGCTCCCCTGGGACATCCCGCACTGCTTCAGGCCTACAAGATAGGTGTCGATATCCACATGATCGATGTCCTGCGCCGCAATGCCATAGCTCCGGCGCAGGGCCAGGGCGGCGTCAATGGAGCCGTGGCTGCTGCGGCAGCAGGGGTAGGGCTTCTTGTCCATATTCAGGATCTCCCAGGTTTTACCCAGGCCCTTGCATACCAGATCGTAGTCATAGCCGTCGCTCATCATGGGGAAAATGCCGCCGTCTGCCGCATTCAGAATGTCTCCCGTACCGGTCATGCCGCCCTGGACCAGCATGCAGGATTCCACGCCGCTGGCAGCAGCCCGGGCGGGGTGCATGACCTTGTCCGTGGCGCTGCCGGTGAGAAACGCCCAGGTGGTGCACGACTGCATACCGGCCAGACCGAAGGCGGACAGCGTCCTGGCGGCATCGAAGCCGTACAGCTTTGCGCAGGCGGCAGCGGCACCGAAGGTCCCGGCGGTGCCGGTGACGTGCCAGCCCTTGTTGCGATGGCTGGAGACGCCGAAGCCCATGCCGATGCGGCTCATGACCTCATAGCCGCAGACGATCGCTTCCAGGAGCCCTTTTCCGTCGGCACCCACGGCCTCGGCAGCGGCCCATGCCGCAGGGACGACCACGGTGCCGATGTGGGTCTTGGAGCCGGTGTGTACGTCGTCCATTTCCAGGGTGTGGCCTGCCATGGCATTGAGAAAGGCAGCGATCTGCACAGGGGCCTTTTCCCCGCTGCCCCAAACCGTGGCGGCGTGCTTGCCGGGAAGGTTCTGCGCCAGGTACACCTGCTTAATACCGCAGTACATTTGATTGCTTCCGGCTCCGATGGCCACGGAGACGGTGTCCAGCACGCAGGCCTTTGCTGCCTCCACCACAGCCTTCGGTGCGTCCTCCAGATGAAATCCGGCTGTAAAAGCCGCTAGTTTTTCCAATTGCTCCATAGAAATACCGCCTTTGCATTTGATTATGCACAAAGTATACGCCGTGTGTCCCAGGTTGGGAAATACACAAAAGTTTGAGGACCTATTGCTTCCGGTTAAGTACCTCAGGTTATTGGGGGGAAAACTTTTGTGAATTTGCAAAAGGGCGGGGGCGCTGGTATACTCTCCGTAGAAACAGCGCTGGAACAAAAAGAAAACGCTTCTGCAGAGCGGATTCAAAAAATGGAGGAACTACATATGGCAATTGCTGTTTTGCTGATTTTGCTTGTCGGCATTGTTTTGTTCGTCACGGAAATTATCCCGCTGCCCGTCACGGCCATGAGCATGTGCGTGGCCTTCTATCTGACCGGCGCCGTTGATGCGTCCACGGCTCTGGCGGCCTTCTCTTCCGGCACAGCCATGATCATCGTATGCATGGCAATCGTCGGCGAGGCTGTTTTCAAAACCGGCGGCGCTGCCAAGATTGCCCACGTTTTGACAAAGTTTGCCGATAGCGAGCGGAAGCTCATGTTCGTTACCGTCCTCTTCTCCGGCCTGATGTCCGGCTTCCTGTCCAATACCGGCGCGGCCGGCCTGCTGATCGCCCTGATTCTGGGCATCTCCCTGTCCACCGGCATGAAGCGCTCCAAGCTGATGTACCCCGTTATCGTGGGCTGCTGCTTCGGCGGCGGCATCACCATTGTCGGCACCACCTCCGGCCCCTATCTGAAGGAAGCTCTGGAGGGCCTGGGAACCGGTATGACCTTCAGCTTCTTCGAGTGGGCGCCCCTGTCTCTGATTTTGCTGGTGGCCTCCGCCATCTATATGGCCACCATCGGCTACAAGCTGCTGCCCGATGTGCCCAACAACGAGGGCAGCTATGACGCAGCCTCCCTGCAGACCGCGGATTTCTCCGATGTCCCCGCCTGGAAGACCTGGCTGTCCATCGGCGTAATGGTCCTGACACTGATCGGCATGATCTTTGAGAAGCAGATCGGCATCAAGCTGCACTTCATGGCCATCATCGGCGCCATCATTGTGGTGGCCACCGGCTGCCTTACCGTAAAGCAGGCATCCCATGCCATTCCCACCTCCGGCCTGATCATCTATGCGGCCCTGGTGCCCGTTGCCAAGGCTATGACCAACTCCGGCGCTGCGGACCTGATCTCCAATGCGGCTCAGACGCTGTTCTCCAGCGTGGGCAGCCCCCTGCTGATCGTGATTTTGATTTTCCTGTTCGTAACGCCTCTGACCCAGTTTATGTCCAATGCGGCCACCATCATCCTGCTGACCCCCATTGCGCTGCTGGTGTCCTCCGCGCTGAGTATCAATCCCAAGGCAATGCTGACCGCTGTCCGCTTTGCTGCCTCTATCGCCATTGCAACCCCTGTTGCCATGCCCGCAAACTCCATGGCCGTGGAGCCCGGCGGCTATCGGTTCAGGGACTATCTGAGACCCGGCCTTCCGCTGACACTGATCTGCGTTGTGATCTCCGTGGCCTACATTGCAATCTTTTATCCCCTGACCTCCTTCTGATGGAGTACAAACCGCCCTTTGACCAGGCAGGGTCAAAGGGCGGTTTATGGTATATATAGAGGAAAAAGAGAGGCAGAGGTCAGCCGGGTATCACATCCCCGGCGCGCTTCTTGTCCTGCAAAATGAAATCCACGAAGCGCTCCACGTTTTCGTTCAGGTGCTTGTTCTGGGGGTACAGCAGCCAGGTGTCCCGGGAGACGGGGGAGCCGTCTGCATTGTACAGCGGGGTCAGGCACAGGCCGTAGGGGTTGGTGTATTCCCCGGGCAGGAAGCACAGGGCAAAGCCGCGCCCTTTCTGCACCATCTGCCAGGCCACGTCGATATAGCCGATGCTCTCCCCCCGGGTGGGCTCCTCGCCGAACTGCTGCGCCCACCACTGCTGGAGCAGCTTGTGGGATTCCTCATTGGTGGAGTACCAGAGGCGGCGCTGGTCTTGCAGCTGGGCAAGGGAGCAGAGGGGCTCCTTCGTCATGGCATAGGCCATAGTCTTGCCCAGAAAGACATGATTCACGGAGCCGGTGTAATTGCCCCGGACGAAGGCCACGTCGATGCTGCCGTCCAGCAGCTGCCGGTAGAGCTGCCCGGAGTGGGCGTTGACCACCTGGCAGCGCACATTGGGGCACTCCATCCGGAACCGGATCAGCTGGTCCGGCAGGGTGTATTTCCCGTAGGTATAGGAGGAGCCTACGGTGACGATCTCGCCGCCGTTTTCCCGCATCTGCTCCAAGTGGCTGCGGGTCTGCTTCAGAAAGCGCAGATAAACCTCCGCCTGCTCCGCCAGATACTTCCCTTCGGGGGTGAATTCCAGCCCCTTGGGCGTCCGTTCCACAATGGTCACATCAAACTCCGCCTCAATGTGCTGCAAGCGCTTGGTCAGCGTGGGCTGGGTGATGTAGAGCACATTGGCAACCTTGGTCAGATTGGGGTTCTTATACAGCTCGTGCAGCAGCTCCCAGTCAAAATCCTTCATAATGGGCCATCCTTTCCGGTTGTGCAATTGCCGTGATTCCGGCCAGGCCGCCCGGGGGCGGCCGCAGCTTGTCAAAAAAGCCTCGCAGAGTTTGGCGGCGTAAGCCGCCAAATAAAATCAAATCATTTTCTGTCGGGGCGTGTACCTGACAGAAAATACTTCTCAGGCTGCAAGTCTAGCGCCGCAGCGCTGTGCAGAGCGCAACCGCCGTAGGCGGCTCTTAGCGCGTCGCTGTGCGAGTTGTTCGCCATAGGCGAACAAGGAGTGCGCGCGGCAGACTGCAAAAACTTGTCGGAAAAGCCCGTAAGGGGTTTTTCGACAGCCTGAGGCCGCCCGGGGGCGGCCGAAGGGTCAGATAACCCCGGTGTATCCTGCCAAAACCAGGATGGAATTGTATACGCCGTCGATGTGGCTGCGCTCGTAGCCGTGGGAGGCGTAGACACCGGCGCCGATGAGGCCGTGGCGGATGTCGTAGCCTGCGCGCAGGGTGGCTTCCACATCGGAGCCGTAGTGGGGGTATACATCTACGGCGTAGTCGGCCCCGGTCCGCTTGGCGGCGTCGATGAGCTTGGAGACCACATCGTAGCTGTAGGGGCCGCCGGAATCCTTGGCGCAGATGGAGACCTGCCGCTCGGTGCAGTCCAGTCCCTGGCCCACGCAGCCCATGTCCACGGAGATGGCCTCGGTGACACCGGCGGGGACGCTGGCGCTGCCGCCGTGGCCCACTTCCTCATAGACCGTGATGTGGGCGTAGAGCTTCCGCTCCGGCTCCACGCCACTGCCCTTCAGATACTTGGCAAAGCCCAGCAGAATGCCCACAGACAGCTTGTCGTCCAGGAAGCGGCTCTTGAGATAGCCGGAGGCGGTGCGGCGGGTGCGGGGGTCGAAGCACACAATGTCGCCAACGGAAATGCCCAGGGCCTTGGTCTCCTGGGCAGAGGACACGTTCTCGTCCAGGACGATTTCAATGGTATCGTAGGTGCGCTTGGTGTCGGAATAGCTGCCGTTGACGTGGACGGAGGCGTCCACCAGCTGGCAGGTGCCCTCGTAAATTTTGCCGCTGCGGGTATAGACCTTCACGTTCTCCGCCTCGGCGTTGTTGGGGCTCATGCCCCCCAGGGGGGTCAGCTTCAACCGGCCGTCGCCCTTGATCTGGCAGACCATGGCACCCAGGGTGTCGGTGTGGGCCTCCAGCAGCAGGGCATTGTCCCCATCCTTGCCGCCCAGCTCCGCCAGAACGCCGCCTTTGGCGGTGATTCTGGCAGGGCAGCCCAGGGCCTCGAAGGCATTCTTCACCCATTGGGCCGCGTTGGCGGTAAAGCCGGAGGGAGAATCCACTCCCAGCAGCGCGGCGGCCTGGTCCCAGGCAAAGTCCGCGTAAGATTTATTGATCACGATAGTTTCCTCCTAACAGAATATAGTGCCACACACCGGCCACCTCCCGCATGAAGTGGTTGATTTTCTGAGAAAGACGGGAGGTTTTTGCGGGAATGCCCACAAATTCCACGCCGTTTTTTTGGGCGAACAGGCTGGCCCGGAACAGGTGATACTCACTGGAGAGCACCCCTAAGCGGGTGGGGCGGGTGCCGGTACGTGCTTCGATGAGATCCAGGCTGTAGCGGATGTTCTCCCAGGTGGATTCCGCCCGGTCCTCGGTCCAGATGCGGTTCCCGTCAATGCCCAGGTTGGTCAGCTCCACATACATGCAGATGGCCTCGCTCATGGGCTCGTCCTTGCCCTTGCCGCCGGAGACCACGGCGACGGTGTTGGGGTGGGCTTCCAGATAATCCCGGGCGGCGTAGATCCGGTCCCACAGGGAAACGGAGGGGCCGTCATCCCGGACCTTGGCCCCCAGCACCACCACATAGTCCACGTCCTGGTCGGGGCTGCCAAAGCTGGCCCTGATGATGATGGCTTCCGTCACGCCGCAGATGAGAAGACCCACAATGAGCACGGCGGTGACGCAGCGGGTAAGCAGCTTTGCCGCTTTCGGGAACCGCTGGCCCAGAAAGGGCATGGCAACATAGAATAGAATCAGCGCCGCCAGGCACAGGCACACCAGGGCGGTGAAGCTGTAGCCCGGCAAAACGAATTTGCAGAAATAATAGACGGTGCCCAGGGGCAGCAGCAGCCACAGAGGCCACAGCCGATTTCTTTTTTGCTGGTCCATTAAACGCTGATCTCCTCGATTTTTGCCAGCTCCTCGGCGGTGAAGCTTGTATTCTCCGCTGCTTTGATGTTGTCCAGGATCTGGCTGGGCTTGGAAGCGCCGATGAGCACGGAGGTGACGGCCTCGTGGTTCAATAGCCACGCCAGGGACATCTCCGCCAGGGTCTGGCCCCGCTGGGCGGCCAGCTCGTTCAGCGCTTTGATTTTGGGCAGCTTCTCCGCAACGGCGGCTTCCTTCAGGAACCGGCCGTCGGTGCGGATGCGGCTGTCGGCGGGGATGCCGTTTAAGTACCGGTCCGTCAGCATACCCTGGGCCAGGGGGGAGAAGGTGATGAGGCCCTTGTGGAGCCGCTGGGTGGTTTCCAGCAAACCGTTGTGCTCAATGGTCCGGTCGAAAATGGAGTAGCGGTTCTGGTTGATGACGAAGGGCACATGGAGCTCGGTCAGAATGGCCGTGGCCTTCTCCAGCGTCTCGCCGTTGTAATTGGACAGGCCCACATACAGGGCCTTGCCGCTGCGGACCGCCTGCTCCAGAGCGCCCATGGTCTCCTCCAGTGGGGTATCTGCGTCCATGCGGTGGTGGTAGAAGATGTCCACATAGGGAAGTCCCATGCGCTTGAGGCTCTGGTCCAGGCTGGCCAGCAGATATTTCCGGCTGCCAAAGTCTCCATAGGGGCCGTCCCACATGGTGTAGCCCGCCTTGGTGGAAATGATCAGCTCGTCCCGATAGGGGGCCAGATCGTTCCGGAAGATCTTGCCGAAGTTCTCCTCGGCTGCCCCGGGCTGGGGACCGTAGTTGTTGGCCAGGTCGAAATGGGTAATGCCGTGGTCAAAGGCCGTGCGGCAGAGATCACGCATATTTTCGTAGGGAGCCGTGTCGCCGAAGTTGTGCCAGAGCCCCAGGGAGAAGGCTCCCAGCTTCAAGCCGGAAGCGCCGCAGCGCCGGTAGGGGATCGTCTCATAGCGGGAAGAAGCCGCCTGATACATGGAAATCACTCCTTCATTTTGATTTCCCATATTATAGTATAATTTTCGGCGCATTGCAACAGAAAAGCTTTCCCTCTCAACCTTCCCTGCCGGGGAAGGGGGACCGCCGCAGCGGCGGTGCGTCGCGCAGCGAATCTAATTTTCTATAGCTGCCGGTGGCAGCTATACCATAATTTATGGATGAGGGGCCTTGCGTAAGTGAGCGGTACGTATTTCCTTAACACTCTCGCTCATTACGCCCCTCCTCAGTCTCGGCTGCGCCGAGCCAGCTCCCCCGGAGGGCAAGCTTTTTTTACCGTACCTTCCCGTCCGTCGTGACGATCTTCGTCGTCACCGGGATATCCTTCCCGCTGTTGGCGGCGGCGGTTTCTACGGCCCGCTGCAGGCCGCCGCAGCAGGGAACCTCCATGCGCAGCACCGTTACGGACCGGATGTTGTTCTCCCGGAAAATGGCCGTCAGCTTCTCGCTGTAGTCCACGCTGTCCAGCTTGGGGCAGGCGATGAGCAGGACCTTTCCCCGGAGAAAATCCCGGTGGAAGTCCCCATAGGCATAGGCAGTGCAGTCCGCCGCCACCAGTACATCCGCCCCGTCAAACCAGGGGGCTTGGACGGGCACCAGCTTGAGCTGCACAGGCCACTGCCGCAGCTGGCTGGGGCAATGGCCGCCCTGGGGCATTTCCGGCTCCGGGGACAGTGTCCGCATCCGGCTGCCGGGGCAGCCGCCCTGGGCCGCAGCCTTTTCGGCCTTGGCCTTCAGCACGGCGGCCTCATCGTAGGCCGGGGCTTCCCGGGTCTCGAAGGTGATTGCCCCGGTGGGGCAGCCGGGCAGGCAGTCCCCCAGGCCGTCGCAATAGTGCTCCCGGGCAAGATAGGCCTTGCCGCCAATGAGGGCAATGGCCCCCTCGTGGCAAGCCTTGACGCACAGGCCGCAGCCGTTGCATTTTTCCTGATCGATATGAATAATCTGACGAATCATCGTTGTTTCCTCCATTTTGTGATTCTCTGTTTTCTTTCGGCAGAACCCCTCCGGTCTGCGGCTGCATCCAGCTGTGCATTAAGCGTCCGGAAGCCGCTATCCCTTTCGGGGAGATGTTTTTTCTTTCCCCTTCAGTATAAACCGAAACCGCCCCGGGCAGCGTTGCTTCGGCAACATTCTGTCCGGGGCGGGATTTTTATTGTGCTTTGGGAAGAGTGACGAGGAATTTGGTGTAGGCGGGTTCGCTTTCTACACGGATGGTGCCGCTGTGGAGCTCCACCACCCGCTTGACCACCGCCAGGCCGATGCCGTTGCCCTCGCTGTTGTGGGAGCGGTCCGCCTGGTAGAACTTGCGGAAAATGGCCTCCTGCTGCTCCGGGGGGATATAGGAGCCGGTGTTGCAGATGGAGACCGTCACATCATTTTCCGTCTCCAAGGCGGAAACCTCCACCGTCTGGCATTCCGGGGAGAACTTGATGGCATTGTCCAGCAGGTTTACCCACACCTGCCGCAGCAGCTCCTGGTTGCCGGAGACGGTGTATTCCTCCAGATCCAGATTCATTTCCAGATTTTTCTTTTCCCACTTCCGCTCCAGCAGCAGCACGCAGGTCCGCAGCTGCTCGGAAAGGTTGAAGGTGGAAACGTCCGTCAGAATGGCCTGATTCTCCACCTTGGTCATGTTCAGCACATTGGTGGCCATATCCGCCAGACGCTTACTTTCGCTTTCGATGATGTCCAGGTATTCCAGCTGCTCAGCCCGGGTCAGGTCCCCCTGCCGCAAAAGGCTTGCAAAGCCCGCAATGGAGACGATGGGGGTCTTGAACTCGTGGGAGAAGTTGTTGATAAAGTCCGAGCGCAGCATTTCCGTGCCCGCAAGCTCGGATGCCGTGGCGTTGAAGGACTCCACCATATCCCGCAGGGGGGCAATGGTGGCCATAAGGCCCTTGGGCTCTATGCGGACATCGTAGTCCCCGGAAGCCAGTCGGTGCAGACCCTGGGTCATCTCGCTGACGGAGCGCAGGGGGAAGGTGCCCAGCAGCAGGGCCATCAGGGTACCGCCCACCAGACTGATGGCGGCGATGATCAGGAAGAAGGACAGGATGCTGGAGTGCTCCATCCACTTGCCCAGCTGCCCCGTGCGGTCTACGATCAGCAGGGCCGCACCGATGATCAGCAGGGTCACCAGCGTGACCACGAAGACGCAGCCGGAAAGGGTCAGGGTCAGGGTCATGCGGCTCTGGCGCTCCTGCTTGGAGGGTTTGCGACGCTTCATACCTTCTTCACCGCCTTATAGCCCAGGCCCCGGACGGAGATGATCTCAAACTCCGGCCAGGCTTCAAAGCGCTTGCGGAGCCTTCCGATATGGACCGTCACCGTCTCCCAGCCGGTTTCGGAATCCATGCCCCAGATCTCGTCCATAAGCTGAATCCGGGTAAATATCTTCCCGGGATAGGACAAGAGCTTATACAGCAGCAGAAATTCCTTCTGAGGCAGCTCCTGGCGTTCCTTGCCCCGGGTGACGGTCAGAGAATCGTAGTCCAGCACCACATCGCCGATCTCGATCTTCCGCTCGGAGACGATCTTTGCCCGGCGCAGCAGGGCCTTGATGCGCAGCAGCATCTCCTCGGTATCCACAGGCTTTGTCATATAGTCGTCCGTGCCCACCAGGAAGCCCTTTTTCCGGTCCTCGGAGAGCTGCTTGGCGGAGACCATGAGGATGGGCATCTCATTATTGGCCGAGCGCAGGGTTTTTGTAAACTCATAGCCGTCCATATTGGGCATCATAATGTCCAGCACGACCAGGTCGATGTGCTCCCGGTCCATCACGGCCAGGGCCTCCTCGCCGTCACAGGCCGTTGTGACGGTATAGCCGTCTCCTTCCAGTACCGCCTGCATGAGCCGGCGGGTATTTTTATCGTCATCTGCCACGAGAATATGGAACAAAACATTTCCCCCCTGGATTTTCCTTGGTTTTCCCTTGCTTTTTTGCTAAGCATATGGTATCATCCTAAACCGAAACGAAACTGAAAACAGTATATCTCTTTTCCGAAGTTTTTCAAGTTTAGGTGCAGTTTAGCTTTCCCCGGTACAATTCCCGTAAAAAATATACTGTGCGGAGGTACGGCCTTGAAAAAACGGTTGGAAAAAGCATTTTACCGGGTCTGCTGGAAGCTCGTTTGGATCTTCTATCCAAAGACCATTGTGGAGGGCGCCGAAAACCTTCCTGAAGAGCCCTCCATTGTGGTGGGCAACCATTCTCAGGCCAACGGGCCCATTCTGGCGGAGCTCTATTTCCCGGGAAAGCGGGCCATCTGGTGCGCCGGGCAGATGATGTCCGCCAAAGAGATCCCGGACTACGCCTATCACGACTTCTGGGACGAAAAGCCTAAGGCCCTCAAGCCCCTGTTCCGGCTGCTGAGCTACATCATCGCCCCCTTTGCCTCCTGCGTCATGCGCTGCGGCGACACCATCGCCGTGTACCACGACACCCGGGTCATCAATACCTTCCGGAACACGGTGAAAAGCCTCCAGGCGGGCAACCATATCATCATCTTCCCCGAGTGCAAAAAGGGCTACAACCAGATCCTCTGCGCGTTTCAGGAGAACTTTGTGGATGTGGCCAAGCTGTACTACAAGCGCACAGGCAAGGCCCTGAACTTTGTGCCCATGTACTTAGCGCCCAGGCTCCGCAAGGTCTATTTCTGCAAGCCCATCCAATTCGACCCCACGGCCCCCATTGCCGAGGAGCGCCGCCGGATCTGTCAGGCCCTGATGGACAGCATCACCGCCCAGGCGGAGAGCCTGCCGGAGCACATCGTGGTGCCCTACCCCAACATTCCCAAGAAGGACTACAAAACCAATCATTCTACAGAGGCGATCCTATGAAACAACCTGTTGTTGATTACCGGAAGTTCCGCTTTTCCAAGCTGAACGACCCGGAATTTTCCCACCTCAAGCTGCTGGCCGGATGGCTGGTGTATTTTCTCTTCTATTTCCTGACGGAGAATTTCATTCCCTACGACGCCTGCCATGTGATGCACAGCCGACTGGACGATCTGATCCCTTTCAACGAGTTCTTCTTCATCCCCTATTGCTTCTGGTATGTGCTGATCGTCATCTCCCTGGGGTATTTTCTCCTGTATGACATTGAGAACTTCAAAAATCTGCAAAAATACATCATCATCACCCAGGTGGTGGCCATGGCGGTTTACATCGTCTACCCCAGCATCCAGGACCTGCGGCCCACGGAATTCGCCCGGGACAATTTCTTCACCCACCTGGCGGCCTTCATCTACAAGATGGACACCCCCACCGGGGTCTGCCCCTCTCTGCATGTGGCCTACTCTCTGGGCATCGGCTCCTGCTGGCTGAAGGAAAAGCAGGCGGGAAAGCTGTGGAAGGCCTTTGTGGTCTTCAATGTCTTCCTCATCAGCGCCGCAACCATGTTCGTCAAGCAGCACTCCGCCATCGATGTGGCCTGTGCACTGCCCCTGGGACTGCTGGCGGAAATTCTGGTCTTTGGGAAATACTGGAAGGCCAAGTTCAGCGGGAAGCCGGAAACCGTGTAATATCCTTATTGTATTTTTTAACCAGGGCATACCGCTGCAGCGAAAGCGCGGTATGCCCTGGTTTTTGCTTGCATTTTAGCACTTCATGTGATATGCCGTCCGTGGTGCTGCCAGTACCCCGGCAGGCGGTTCCCCCGGTTTCTTTTTCGGGGGTAATACATACCTCTTTGCCCCCGTTCGTGAGTGATATGCTCCCTTTATGAGAGACAGTGAAATAAAAACACTGTCAATCACGAAGGGAGCATATCAGACCGGCGGGGATTTTTTTCGAATTCTTAAATTCTCCTTAACCCCTTGACAAGTGAGGTTTAATGCGTTAAACTGCGAGTATCAGGTTTAACGCGTTAAATCTCATATCTGCAAAACCACACAAAGAAAGGATGAATCCCCATGAAACGTTTTTGTGCCGCTATTCTTGCTCTGTCGTTGCTGGCAGCCGCGCTTTCCGGCTGCGGTGCAGCCCAGAGCGCACCGGAAACCACCGCTGCGCAGACCACCTTCCCCACGGAAACCGCCGCCCCGGAAACAACCGTCCCGGAGACCCAGCCCACGGTCACTGTAGATGCTGTGCCCGTCCCCCAGTACAGCCAGTATGAGGCCCCCCAGCCCGGTGTGGCCGAGCCGGTGATCACCGGCAGCCAGACTGCCGTCCATGTGAGCACTGCCGATGAATTTCTGGCGGCCATCGCCTCCAACACGGAGATCATTGTAGACGCAGAACTCATCGATTTCAGCACCGCCTCCAATTACGGCGACTATGGCATTTCTGAAGGAAATTACCGCTGGAATGAGGAATTCGACGGTCCGGAGCTGATCATCCAGAATGTGACCAACCTGACCGTTCGCGGCTCCGGCGAGGAGCGGACGGACAAGGTCCTCTCCTGCGTCCCCCGGTACGCCGACGTGCTGACCTTTGAGAACTGCGCCAATATCTATGTGACCCATATCACCGTGGGCCACACCCAGGAGCAAAGCCAGTGCGCCGGAGGTGTGCTGCATTTTGTCAGCAGCCAGGACATTCTGGTGGAGGACTGCGACCTCTACGGCTGCGGCACCCTGGGCGTTGACGCGGACAACAGCCTGAATATACAGGTCATCAACAACCTGATCCACGACTGCAGCTATGGCGGCGTGCAGTTTTCAAACTGCCAGAATGTCCGGGTGGACGGAAACACCTTCCGGGATCTGGGAATGGAAGACTATCCGGGAAGCGTATTCCGCATCTACGACAGTGTGAACGTCACCTGCAACGGAAAGGACGCCATTCCCTTTCAATAAAAAGCATAAGGAGCGTACCCATATGGAAACACCCAAAATCTTTGAAAGCGAATACCGCTTCTGCCTGCTGCTCTGGGAGCATGAGCCCATCAATTCCACGCAGCTGGCCGCCCTGTGCAAGGAAAAGCTGGGCTGGTCCAAGGCAACCACCTATACGGTGATCCGCCGTCTGGCTGACCGGGGTGTGCTGAAAAACGAGAACGCCACCGTCACCAGTCTCGTGACCAAGCAGGAGGTTCAGCGCTCCCGGCTGACGGAGATGGTGGACGAGACCTTTGAAGGCTCTATGCCCGCCTTTATCGCCGCCTTTTCCCACAGCAAGCGGCTGTCCAAAAATGAGGTGGACCAGCTGCGGGAGATGATCGACAACTATAAGGAGGAATGAGCCATGCGCGCCCTCTTTTCCAATCTGCTCACCGCCAGCGTCAGCGGCAGCATCGTCATTCTGGCGGTGCTGGTATTGCGGCTGGTGCTGCGGAAAACCCCCAAGAAATTCATCTGCATCCTTTGGATGGTGGCAGGGCTCCGGCTGCTGCTGCCCGTCCCCCTGCAAAGCAGGTTCAGCTTACAACCCCCAACCATTCGCCTGCCCCAGTCGGAAACACTGCAAACCTACCTCGTGCCCCTGTGGTGCATTGTGGCGGTTTCGCTGCTGTGTGCAAGCCTCATCTCCTATGCCCATCTGCGCCGCCAGGTGAAGGATGCCCGGAAGATTCGGGGCGGCTGGGAGTGCGAGGGGCTGGAAACGGCCTTTGTGCTGGGGTTTCTGAAGCCGAAAATCTACATCCCCGCCGGGGTCAGCGACAACACCCGGCAGCAGATCCTGGCCCACGAGCGCACCCATCTGGACAAGGGGGATCACTGGATCAAGCTCATTGGCTTTCTGGCCCTGGTGCTCCACTGGTTCAATCCCCTGGTGTGGGTCAGCTACATCCTGCTGTGCAAGGACATTGAGATGGCCTGCGACGAACGGGTGGTGCAGTTCATGGATCTGCCGGAGCGGAAGGCCTACTCCGCCGCCCTGCTGGATTGCAGCACCCACAAGGTCCACTACGCCGCCTGCCCTGTGGCCTTCGGCGAGGTCAGCGTAAAATACCGGATCAAATCCGTGCTGAGCTACAAGAAGCCCGCCTTCTGGATCAGTCTTTTGGGCATGCTGGCCATCGCCCTTGTGGCCGTGTGCCTGGGGACAAACCCGGTGGAAAAGCAGGAAGACCCGGAGGCCGCCCTGGTGCAGAGCAGCCAGGAAGACCCGGCGGACTTTTCCCCCGCCGCGCAGCCCCAATATCCCGAAAATCCAGACTGGGGCATCACCCTCTCCGTGGAAGATCTGACCGTCACCGGCGGCAAGCTGATTTTGAAAATTGCGCCGGAATTCTGCCGCACCCGCGATACCATAAAGGTTTCCGGTTCCCATCTGGAGCGCTGGAACGGAAGCAGCTGGGAGACCGTTCCTGTTCTCGCCGGCAATGCGGAGCTTTATCCGGAAACGAACTACGGCTTCTCTTTGGGACAGGATACCACCCAGAGCACCTATAGGGATTTGGACTGGTCGCTCACATACGGAGCACTCTCTGCCGGAGATTACCTGATTGCCATGAATATTTCCGGTGAAGGCCTATCCGGCAGCTTCTGCGTTCCCTTCCGCATCTATCGGGAAGCCCTGCCCAGTGCCCAGGAGGAAGCCCTGACCCGATGCACCAACACCATAAACGCGCTGAACAGCAAACGCGCCATCTCCCTTCTCCGTGGAGAAAAGAACGCCTTCAATGACGATGTCTCCCCCACAGCCAGGATCACCAAGGACGGCCAGCGGTACCGGCTGGACTACTACGCCGGAGAATACCTAGCTTCCAGCATGCAGACGGACTACAATTTCGCCGACCGCATGAAGGATATGCTGAATGATTTTCTGCCCGACGAGAACCGGAAGATCCTGTTCCCGGAGGGGGAATCCTGCATCGATGCCCAGCAGATCCGGTTCCGCTCCGCCTGGGCGGACGCGTCCGGCACGACCTACCAGGGCACGGACACCTACCGTTTTGACGAAACCGGCAATCTCACCCGGGTGGACCGGCTGGTGCAGGACGGCATCGGCACCGTGCTCTCCCATGACTACCTGGAAGTCCTATCCCAGGACTACGGCGTATGCGTGAACTACATTGCAGACTGCGCCTCCCTGGACTATGCCGACTCCTTCTCCACCGGTGCGGATTCCCCCTGGAACATTTTCCTGCGGGTAGACGACGACCTTCTGCTGCCCACAGGGGGCGAGATCATGGTTTCCTGGCAGGGTGTCGGCAGGGGCAGCTACACCATGGACGACCGCTACTGGCTGGAAAAGAAGACTTCCGACGGCTGGCAGCGGCTCCAGGGGGACAGCACCTATCCCTTCGGCACCGTTCTGCAGCCTCTGAGCAGTATGAGCCAGATATTTTCACTCGACTGGAGCAGCACCTACGGTGCCCTGGACTCCGGTGTCTACCGGCTGGGCACCCGCTTCTACAGCGGCAGCGAGAGCATCATCCAGTATGCCCAATTTGCCATTGGCCCCACCGGGGGCATCCATGGAGCGGGCGCCGAGGAGGCCATGGCCCGGGTGGATGCGGCCATTGCCAAGCTGAAAACCGCCAGCTACCATGTAAAGAAAACAGAGGGCTACCCGGAGCACGGGGAACTGGTACAGAGCGAGGAAATCTTGCAATATGGAGGCGATTTGGCCGTTGCCATCTACAACGAGGGCACCTACAGCCATTGCTTTGTGGAATCCGGTGATGACCGGCTGTGGGACGGCTGGTACAACTATTCCTACTACCCCGGCCCTTACGACAGCTTCTATTTCCCCGAGGGACAGAGTGTCATCTCTGACAATGAGATCACCTTCCTCTACAGCAGCTCCCAGGCCTCTGAGGACAACCCTCTCACCCGCTGCACCTATCGGTTCGACAAGCAGGGAAACATCACGGAAATTGAGCGGGAGGGCTTTGGCTGGGGTGCATATGTTGTCCGCTACACCTTCCTGGACACCCCGGAAAGCGAGATTCAGCAGACCGTGGCGGATATGAAGGAAAACGACTACAATCTGTTTCTGTCATAACAAAGAACCTGTCCTTGCAGACCGGCGCACGCCGGTTTGCAGGGGCAGGCTGCTTTTTCTTTTGCTTCCCAGCATTGCTTTTTGCTGACCGGTCGTAGATCACAAGCAAACACAATGCTCTTGAATGTAACTTTTTTCTATGCTATACTCTCTATAGCACGCTCTTTTTGCCATTTTGCGTCTTACAAGGAGGTACGATGACATGAGTCAGGAACAGTTTGCCGCATTGCTCCCCATCGTCAGTGCCGACCTCATTGGTGAAATCACCGCGGCACAAGGCATAACAGAATCCGATGCCATTCAGCTGCTGTATCGTTCCAAGCTCTACGCTGCCCTGGAGCAGGAGGAAACAAAACTATGGCAATACAGCACCCCTATGCTGTATGCACTCTTCGTTCAAGAGCTGTCCGGGAAAGAATTGACCTATCCTGACGTTTAGGAGAAAAGCTATGAGTCAAGAGACGAAATTTGCAATTTTCTGTTTGGAAAGCTATAAAGTGCATCGGAGTCTAACCGGAAAACAGGCCGTGGAACTGTTTGAAAAATATGGTGTTTTTGACTATATCCGTGAATTTTATGACGTGCTGCACACGACCGGGTATCAATATATCAACCATGACATTGATCTGTATCTGAAGGCGCGGAAAGCGGAAGTACCGGGGTGACCCGTAGGAAGAGAGCTTTCCACGCCCAAAAATGCCCCCGGGCAGGTCTGCCTCGCAAAGAGGTTGGCTTGCCCGGGGGGCATTTTCTAAAAGGTCAGGAATTCCGCATCCGGTTCCGGTACTCGTTGGCGTTGATGCCCTCCAGCTTTTTGAAGGTTCTGGTAAAATGGGCGGCATCGGCATAGCCCACCATTTCGCCGATCTGGCCGATTTTCAGGCCGGGGTTTTCCAGAAGGCGCTTGGCATTCTCAATGCGGATGGAATTGAGGATATCGTAGAAGCTCATCTCCATGTACTTGTTCAAGAGCTTACTCAGGTGCCACTGGGACACATAGCACCGGTCCGCCACCTCCTGCAGCGTCAGCTTCTCCTGGTAGTGCTCACGCATATAGCGCACGGCGGAATCCACCAGGAAGCTGCCCGCCCCCTGGTGCTTTTCCTCCTCCTCGGGCGGCTCCTCCTGGGGCTTTGCAGAGGGCTCCTTTAATTTGGCGGTCATGGCTTCCAGGGCCTCATTGATCTCCGCCATTTTGGTGGGCTTCAGCAGAAACCGGGTGACACCCAGGCGGATGGCCTCCTGGGCATAGGAAAAGTCCCGGTAGCCCGTCATCACCGTCACCTGCATATCCGGGAACTCACTGCGCAGCCCCGCCAGCATGGTCAGGCCGCTCTGCCCGGGCATCCGGATGTCCGTAAAGAGGATATCCGGCTTTTCCTGCCGGATCAGGTCGTTGCCGGACTTGGCGTCAAAAGCCGTGCCCACCACCTGGCAGTCGTAATTCTCCCACTTGACGACCCGTTTCAGGCCCTCCAGAATGACAGCCTCATCATCAATCAGAACAACACGGTACATTTTCTCTCTCCTCATCCATTGAGCTTTAGTGCGGCCTCGATGGCCTTCTCCGGCGTGACCTTTCCCGTTACCACCCGCCGGATGTTGGTAAACAGATAGTCCTTTGCAGCTGCGGACATCCGGTCCTGCACAGCCCCCACCACACCGGTGAGCGCTGCATTGCAGTCTGCCGCAGACTGCTCCAGCGCGTTCAGGTCTTTCGGCACAGCGCCGCTTTTCAGAGCGGTGATCTCCGTCTTCACGAAGGTGCTCAGGGTCTCGTCACTGGTCAGCTGGCTCACAAATTCCACGGCTGCGGCCCGCTTCTGGGGATCGTTCCAGGCCTTTCTCGTGATAAAATAGCCCATGGAAATGCCGCCGATGGTATCCGTGGCCGGGCGCTCTCCCTTGCCGGGGACGCAGCAGACCACATAGTTTTCCAGATTCTGGGGATAGCTCTCCGCAAAATAGCCGCATTTCCAGGACCCGTCCACAAGAAACGCCGCCATCCCCTCGGCAAATTGGATGACCGTCTCCGAATCGGTAGCCGTCATGGTATTGGCCGGGAAGTAGCCCGCATCGTAGAGCTGCTTCATATCCTTCAGGGCCGCGATCCATTTTTCCGCAGTCTCGTCCATGACCAGATGCCCGTTTTCCAGCCTGGGCAGCTCCAGCTGGTTTTCCAGGCTGCCATTGTTCATGATCAGAAACTCAAACAGATAGTGGGGGATCTCCGACAGGGAGCAGGCAATGGGGATAAAGCCCGCCTGCTTGATTTTTTCACAGTCCTCCAGGAATTGCTCCCAGGTGTAGTCCGGCCCCGGAACCGCCACGCCGCTTCTCTCCAAAACCTGCCTGTTTACAAACAGGTTCTCCCAGTAGCCGGTGGAGGGCACGGCATAATGCTTGCCGTCCGCGGCCTGGGCAATCATAGCGGGCTTCATATTGGTGGCGTAGTCCGGGTACATGGTCCTTACTTCCTCGATGGACACCAGCTTGCCCGCCCGGATAAAGGGCTCGGCATCGGCATTGGTGAAGAAGAACAGCACATCCGGGTCAGACCCGGTTTCAAAATCCGTGAACACCTTGTAGCGCCACTCTTCACTGGCTCTTGAAGAATCGTCCAGCACACGGTTTCCTGTGGAGGCCTCGTAGGCTGCCACGGCATTTTCATAGTTTTTTCGGTTGCCATCGTCTGCGCCATAGGAGGTCACGACCTTCAGTTCGACGGTTTCATGCTGTGTTTCAGCGCCCATTGTGTTCTCCTCCTTCGGGGAGAACACCCGGCCTGCGCAGGCCGCAAGCCCCACACACAGCGTCAGGCACAGCGCCGCCGCTGCAATTTTCCTCATTTTTCGCTCACCTCTCCGGATTCTTTTTCCGCCTGTGCGGCGCTCTCCCGCGGGATCACCAGCCTTGCCCGGATAACCCCGGGAGAAGCCTCCTCCACCGTCAGGCCGCCCCGGTCGCCATAGAGCAGCTTCATGCGCTTATACACATTGCGCAGGCCAACCCTGCGCTTTTCCAGCGGTGCGTCGGAGCAGATGCGCCGGATATTCTCCCGGTCCTTCTCCGTCATGGTGCCCTCGTGGAACACCTCCAGGGTGACTTCCTGCTCGGTCTGGCAGGCCCGGAGCGTCAGCTTCCCGCCCCGGTTGGGGGTAATATCGTGCTCCACGGCATTCTCCACAATGGGCTGCAAAATAAGCCTTGGCACCGGTATCTTTGCCGCCTCTTCCTCAATTTCCCGCTCCACTTGGAGTCTGCCGCCCAGGCGCTCATTGATGATGAACAGGTAGGCATCCACATAGCTGAGCTCCTCTTTCAGGGGGATCTGGTTTCTGCCGTCCCGGTCCAGCACGGCCCCCATCATGGTAGAAAGGGCCTCGATCATGGCGCTGACCCGGTCGTCTCCCGCCATGCGGGCCTCCCAGTTGATGATCTCCAGCGTGTTGTTCAGAAAATGGGGATTGATCTGGGATTGCAGGGCCTTCATCTCCGCCCGCTGGGTGGCCCGCTGCTCCTGATAGGCCCGCTGGAACTGGTTCTCCAGCTCTCCGGACATGGTATTGAAGTTCCGGAACATTTGCTCAAATTCCCGGTTGGGGGCAGGGGCGGCGATCTGATAGCCCCGCTTGCCGGATTCCACCCGGGCATTGGCGTCTGCCAGAATCTCCATGGGACTTGTGACATTCTTATAATACTGCCGCACCACGATAATCATCAGCGGCAGCACCATCAGCACCACCATGCCGATGCCGAAGAGAATCCAGGGATTCTCCGTCCAGGGATTGAATTCCTCCGTGGTGCCCGTCAGCGCCAGCACATGGCCATCCACCGTGCGGGTGCTGTAGAGGTCCTGCCGGACGGGGCGGGATTCCTCCCAGTCCACCGGTACGAAGCTGTCCTCCCGGAGCCGGTAGGGGTTCCCGTCCAGCCATACGCTGACGTTCTCCACCCGGACAACGGCGGAAATGGGCCGGAAAAAGGTATCCGCATCCAGAAGCATGATGACCGATGCATAGGGCTGGAAATTCATGTCCAGCAGATTCCGGACCATGTACAGCTCCCCGTCATAGGACAGGAAGCGGATCATGGTATCGGTTTTCCCCATCTGCTCCATAATATCCGGCAGCCTCTTCTGGAACTTGTGGATCAGATCGATGCCGGTGGTTCCGCTGGTCAGGTGGTAGGCGCTGACGGCCACGGAATCCTCCCAATAGTGGACAATGACGCCCTTATACAGGCTGGTCCGTGTGAATATCCGCAGGTAGTCATTGGTCTGCAGGTACAGCTCCGCCCGGTCGCCGTTCGTTGTATAGCTCTGGTAGGCCTGCCGGATGAGGCCGTCGTAGGACACGGATTTGGAGGCGGCAATGGCCTCCTCCAATCTGCTCTGGACCTGCTCCATGGCCTTTTGGGCGCTGAAATCGATCTCCTGTTCGATGGTCTGGCTGTAGGTCCGCTCAAAAAAGGCCCCCGCAACCGTCAGAACGATCACAATGGGGATCAGCCAGCAAGCCAGGATCATGGCAAGCAGTCCGGATTTTAAGGAAAAACGCTTCGCAGTTTTCTTCTTCATACGCTACCTCTGCCATTTCTCCCAGTCATTTCCCCCATTGTAGCACAAAGCCGGGAATCCCGCAAGGGGACTCCCGGCAATTTGTATAAATTACAAATCCAAGGCTTTTCGCCAGATGTGAATATAATCCAAAGCCTGGGCTCTGGTCTCGCCCTCTGCGGCCATACGCAGCAGGGGCTCCGTGCCGGAGAAACGGCAGATGATCCAGCTTCCGTCCTTGAAGAAGACCTTGCAGCCGTCTGCCCGGCTCACGTGGTCGATCTCCTTGCCGAAATCCGGCAGCTGCTCCTGCACAAAGAGAAGCTCCTGCAGCTCCGTCTTCCGGGCGGGTTTCATGGTGAAGGCCGCATCCTCATAATAGAGCATTCCGTACTTATCGGTGATCTCCTTGTAGAGCTCGGAAACGCTCTTTCCGGTAACGGCCAGCATCTCCACCAGCAGGGCTGCGGCATAGATGCCGTCCTTGCCCGCAATGTGGCCCCGCACGGCCATGCCGCCAGAGGATTCGCCGCCCACCACGGCATTGGTCTCGGCCATCTTTGCAGAAATGAATTTGAAGCCAACATTCACCTCATAACACTTCTCACCGAAATCCGCCGCCACCCGGTCCAGCAGGTGGGTGGTGGAATTGTTCCGGACACAGGGGCCGGTCCAGCCCCGGTACTTGCGCAGATAGTAGTACAGCAGCACAAGCAGGGTATTCGGGTGCAGGAAGTTGCCCTCCTCGTCGATGACGCCCAGGCGGTCCGCGTCGCCGTCTGTGGCCAGGCCCAGATTGCAGTGGTTGTCCACCACATAGTTGCTCAGCAGATGCAATGTATCCGCGCTGGGGGCGGGCATTTTACCGCCGAAGAGGGTATCGTGCTGGTCGTGGATCACGTCCACATCGCAGCGGCAGGTCATCAGGATGGTCCGCAGGCTGCTCTGGCTGACGCCGTACATGGGGTCTACCGCAATGCGCAGCCGGGAGGCTTTGATCTTCTCCACATCCAAGAATTGCAGGATGCTGTCGATATACTCGTTGAAGGGGTAGATCTCCCGGATCTTTCCCTGCTCCAGCGCCACATCGTAGTCCACCTCGGGGATGGCTGCGGGGTCGACCTTGGCGATCTCCGCCTCGATCTCATTGGTCACCGTCTTGTCCGCGTCCCGGCCCCCGGCGGTGAAGACCTTGATGCCATTGTAAATGGCGGGGTTGTGGCTGGCGGTGACCGCCATGCCATAAGGCAGGTCATACTGCTTCACCGTGAACATGATCAGCGGCGTAGGCGAGGAACGGTTGACGACCAGGGGCTTATAGCCGTAGCCCGCCAGGACCTCGGCCACCCAGTGGCAGGCCTCCTTGGACAGGAAGCGCCGGTCATAGCCCACGCAGACCTCCGTGCCCTCCAGGCCCTCGGCCTTCATGAGTCCGCACAGGCCCGCCGCCACCAGGCGGATATTGGCTTTTGTAAATTCATCGGCAATGACGGCACGCCAGCCGCCGGTTCCGAACTTGATCATCTTTTTCTCCTCTCTCAGCCCATGATAACTTCGATTTCACTGACGCTGCCCGGAGCCTGAACAGGGATGGAATCCACGGTCTCGCCGTTCAGCCGGATCTCCGCCACGCCCTTTTCCACGCCCTTGGGGTTCGTCACACGGATGCGGTACTCCGCCCCCCGCCAGATGCGGTCCACCGTAAATTCCTTCCAGTCCGCCGGGATGCAGGGGTCTACCGTCAGGCTGTCGAACTCCGGGCGAACGCCCAGCAGGTACTGGGTGGCCGCATAGTAGGCCCAGCCGGCGGAGCCGGTCATGAAGGGATGGTGGGCCTCGCCGAAGGTCGTATGGTCTCTGCCGGAGACGAACTGGCAATAGGAATAAGGCTCCGCCTTGCGGACCTCGATCCGGTCGTTCTGCATGGCGGGACACAGGGCGTCATAGAACTTCATGGCCCGGCTGCCCCGGCCCAGAACCGCCTCGGCGCACCAGGCCCAGGGGTTGGGATGGCTGAAAATGGAGCCGTTCTCCTTCAGACCCGGATAGACCCGGGTGACGAAGCCGATGTCGTCATCCGGCACGGTGAAGCAGGGGGCGTTCAGCATCAGGCCGTAGGGGGTATACAGGTACTCGTCCACGGCGTCCATGGCCAGCTTTCCCTGCTCGGGGTCTGCCACGCCGGAGAGCACCGCCCAGGTGTTGCTCTCCATGTGCACCCGGCCTTCGGTATCCGCCTGGGTGCCGATCTTCCGGCCCTTGGCGGTAATGCCACGGATGAACCACTGGCCGTCCCAGAGCTCCTGGCGGCTGATTTTCTTCACGGCAGCGGCCATGGTCTCATAGTATTCCGCATCATCCCGCCGGCCCAGCTTCTTGGCCAGCTCCACAAAATTGCAGATGGCCCAATGGTGCAGGAAGCTGACCATGGCGCTCTCGCCGCCGCCCAGGTTCAGGCAGTCGTTCCAGTCCGCCCGCAGGCCCTTGCAGATGCCGTGCGCGCCTACCTGCTTGGCGGAGAAGTCCAGGATGCGCTTCATATGGTCGTAGACCGTGCCCTCGCCGCCGTCGGCATAGCGCACCACCGTATCCACAAAGCCCACGTCGCCGGTCTCCCGGACGTACTGGACGATGGAACTCACCAGCCACAGGGCATCGTCTGCGCAGGCGTCCTTCAAGCCATGGACGATCTGGCTCTTATCCGGGGTGGGCACCACCGTAGGGGACTTAAAGGACTGCTGCTTCTCCTCAGGCTCGAACCACCTGGGCTCGAACAGGTGCAGGCCGTAGCCCTCATAGGTCAGGGCCTTCAGCAGCTGTACAATGCGCTTCTTGCAGCCCTCGGGGTCGGCATGGACCACCATCATAGCGTCCTGTGCGGTGTCCCGGTAGCCCAGGCCCACACGGCCGCCCACCTCGATGAAGGAGGTGAACCGGGAGAACATGACGTTGATCTCGCTCTGATACAGATTCCAGATATTCAGCTCGGTATTCATGGCCTCGCTGGGGGTGGAGACCTGGAGGCATTTCAGGCGCTCGTCCCAGAATTTTGCGGTCTCGGCAAAGTCCCGGTCCACCCTCTGCTGGGTGTACTTCCGGCGCATGGTGCGCCCCGTTTCCAGGCCGCCCTCTCCCAGCAGGAACAGAAGCCGCTGCTCCTGACCGGGCTCCAGGGTAATGGTCTTCATCAGCGCGCCGCAGTGGTTGCCGCCCTTCCGGAAGGAGCCGGAGCACTTGCCCGTCTCCACAGCCTGGGGATTCCGCTCGGTGCGGTAATCCCCCAGGAAGGCATCCCGGCAGCAGTCGAAGCCGTCCGGGGTGAAGTCAGCGGTGAAGAACTGGAAGCCGTCCTCTTCATAATAGAGGTCCTCTTCGATGATACCGTCTTCATACCGGCTGCCGGTGGCATAGAGGCTCATCTGGAAATTCTGGTTGTCCATGGGGATCTGGTGGAAGCTGAATTCCAGATAGGAAAATACGGACAGATTCCGCTTTTTGCCGGAATCGTTGCGCAGTCGCACGTCCCAGATCTCCACCGGGTCGTCAATGGCCGCAAACAGGGTCTGCTGGGCATTGATGCCGGAGTAGTCGCAGAGGTACTTGCTGTAGCTCAGGCCGTGGCGGCAGGAATAGTGCTCCTTGGGCTTGCCCACGGGCTGCCAGGATACGGACCAGAAGTCCCCGGTGTCGTTGTCCCGGAGGTAGACATAGTGGCCGGGGCCGTCCACGGGGCCGTTGGGCCGGAAGCGGGTAATGCGGTGGTACTCCGGGGACTTGTAGAGCACATAGCCCGCCGCAGTGTGGTTGAAGACACCGTAGAAATCCTTCAGGCCAATGTAGTTGGTCCAGGATGCGGGGACATCCACCCGGTCGATGACATACTCCCGGCTGGCGTTGTCAAAATAGCCATAACGCATAGGACAGATTCCTCCCATGATGATTTTTTCTGCCCTTAGTATACCGGATTGTTCGGCAAGTTGAAAGAGACACAGCGGTTAATTCTTGTCTCTGCTTGTCCATCTTGTACACAGGCGGAAAAAGCGCGGCGGCGCTCCCGCCGTTTTCTCTTCTTGACGAACAGGTGTCTTCGTGATATGGTTGGTCTATCCTAATTTCTTGGAAAGGAAACACACAAGATGGAATATACATCCCTTCCCCAGGCCCTGGAAGCCCTGGAAAAGCTCCAGAGCACCCTGTTTGCTTACAACCACGCCATGGGCATCCTCAGCCAGGACGCCTCCACCGCCGCCCCTGAGGGCTCCTGGGAAGCCCGGGAGAAAACCATGGAGGTGCTGACTCGAGTCTGCTATGACCTGACCGCCGACCCTCGCAACGGCATTCTCTATGACTACCTGTCCGCCCACGCATCGGAACTCACCCCCATCCAGGCCCGGGAGCTGGAGGTGCTGAAAAAGAACTACGACCGGATGCGCCGCATCCCCGCCCGGGAATACGTGGACTACAGCGTCCTGCTGAACGAGGCGGATGCCGTCTGGCACAGGGCAAAGCCCGCCAACGATTTTGCCGCCTTTGCGCCGTATCTGGAAAAGATCGTGGCCTACTGCCGCAAATTTGCGGGTTACTACAATCCCGACATGGCCCCCTACGATGCCCTGCTGAATGAATACGAGGAGGGCATGAATCAGGAAACCCTGGATGTCTTCTTTGCCCGGCTGCGCAGCGCCATTGTGCCCCTGGTGGAAAAAATCGGCAAAAAGCCCCAGATCGACGACAGCTTTCTGATGAAGCACTACCCCATTGAGCAGCAGCGGCATTTCAGCGACTACCTGATGGAGGTTATGGGCATTGATCGGACCTACTGCGCCATTGCCGAGACGGAGCACCCCTTCACCAACAACTTCGGCAGCCACGATGTGCGCATCACCACCCACTACTACGAAGACAATCTGGTGTCCTCCATGTACTCCGTCATTCACGAAGGGGGCCACGCCCTCTATGAGCTGGGCGCTGACCCCTGCTACAACTACACCGTGCTCTCCGGCGGCGTATCCATGGGCATCCACGAGAGCCAGAGCCGCTTCTACGAGAATATCATCGGCCGCAGCCGTGCCTTTGTCCACGCCATCTTCCCCTATGTCTCCACCCACTTCCCGGAGCAGCTGGCAGGGGTCACCGAGGAGATGTTCTACCGGGCCGTGAACAAGGCCCAGCCCAGCCTGGTGCGGACCGAGGCCGACGAGCTGACCTACTGCCTGCACATCATGGTCCGCTACGAGATTGAAAAGGCCCTGATCGCAGGCACCCTGGAGGTCAGGGATGTGCCCCAGCGGTGGAACGCGCTCTACAAGCAGTACCTGGGCATTGACGTGCCCAGCGACAGGGAAGGCTGCCTCCAGGATTCCCACTGGTCCTTCGGCGGCATTGGCTACTTCCCCAGCTACGCCCTGGGCAGCGCCTACGGCGCCCAGATGCTTGCATGCATGGAAAAGGATCTGGGAGACGTATTTGGCGATGTTGCCAAGGGCGACCTGAGCCGGGTCACCGGCTGGCTGCGGGAGCATATCCACCGCTATGCCAGCTTCAAAAAGCCCGGAGAGCTCTTCTGGGAGGTCTGCGGGGAATTTGATGCAAAATACTACACCGACTATCTGACGAAGAAGTATTCCGAGCTTTACGGACTGTAAGGAGCATTTTCCATGGAACTGACTGCTGCGGATATTGCTATGCTGCTGCCCAAGCGGGACGAAAACGCCCACAAGGGGAATTTCGGCCGGATTCTGCTGCTCTGCGGCAGTCTGGGCTATACGGGAGCCGCCTATTTTGCCGCCATGGGCGCCCTGCGGACCGGGGCGGGGCTGGTCTATCTGGGGGTGCCGGAGAGCATCTATGCCATTGAGGCGGGAAAGCTCAACGAGCCCGTGATTTTCCCGCTGCCCGACCAGGGAGGACGGCTGGACAAAAGCGCAATCCCGGAGATTCTGGAACGGCTCCCCCGGATGGACGCCGTGCTCATCGGCCCGGGGCTGGGCCTGGGCACCGGGCCGGAGGCCGTTCTGACAGCCGTGCTCACCCACGCCGCCTGCCCGGTGGTCGTCGATGCCGACGGCATAACCCTGCTTGTCCGGCATATGGATATACTGCGCGGAAGAATGGCCCCCACGGTCCTGACGCCCCACGATGGGGAGTTTGCAAGGCTTTTCGGCCCCGTGGGAGAGGACCGCATGGCAAGTGCCCGGGCAGCCGCCCTGGACAGCCGCAGCATCGTGCTCCTCAAGGGCCACCGGACCTGCATCACCGACGGCACCCGGGACTACCGGAATACCACCGGCAACCCCGGCATGGCCACAGGCGGCAGCGGGGACGTGCTGGCGGGAATTCTGGCTTCCCTGCTGGGGCAGGGCTTAGAGCCGCTGGAGGCCGCGGCCTGTGCCGCCTGGCTCCACGGAAAGGCCGGGGACCTGTGTGCCGAGGACCTGGGCGAGTACGGTATGCTCCCCACGGACCTCTTGGGATACCTTCCGCGACTTCTGAAATAAGGCGGAAATGCTATGCGCAAAGGGCTGCTTCCCTCACTTCTGATTTCTTTCATACTTCTGTGCGGCTGTGCAGGCCCGGAAACTGACCCGGGCCTTGCCCTGCGCAGCCGCATTCTGGAAAAAGGCTGCTGCTTTGACGCGGAGATCACCGCGGACTATGGCGACAGCCTTTCCGTTTTCGCCATGCACTGCCAGGCGGACAGCGCCGGGAGCCTGCGCTTCACCGTCACGGCCCCGGAGAGCATTGCAGGCATTTCCGGCAATGTGGCGGCGGGAACGGGGAAGCTGCTGTTTGAGGACAAGGCCGTCTCTTTTCCCCTGCTGGCAGACGGCCTGCTGACCCCGGCGGCAGCGCCCTGGATCTTCGTAAGAACTCTGCGCTCCGGCAACCTCATCGCCTCCGGCCGGGAGGGCGATGGCACCCGGCTCTCCATTGACGACAGCTTCCGGGAGGATGCCCTGCGGCTGGACATCTGGCTGGACGAGGCGGGGAACCCCACCAAAGCCGACATATCCTGCAAAGAACAGCGGTACCTGTCGATGGTCGTCCAAAATTTTCGAACCGAGTCGGAACCGGAAGCATAGTATCTGAAGGAAGCGCAGTATAAAACCGGGACGCCGGTGGGAGAATACTCCTGACCGCGTTACATAAGCCCTCAGATCGTAGCGCGGAAAAGAAATGACGTACGGAGTGTGATACCATATGGACAGCTTGGTCAAACGGGGCGACATCTTTTACGCGGACCTGTCCCCGGTGGTGGGCAGCGAGCAGGGCGGCACCCGGCCGGTGCTCATCGTCCAGAACGATACCGGCAACCGGCATTCCCCCACGGTCATTGCCGCCGCCATCACCAGCCAGACCGGGAAGGCAAGGCTTCCCACCCACATTAATATTGCAGGGGGCAGCGTGGGTCTTTCCAAGGATTCCGTGATTCTCTTGGAGCAGATCCGGACCATCGACAAGCGCCGCCTCCGGGAGCACATGGGCCGCCTGGACGACGCCCACATGGCCATGGTGGACGACGCCATCGCCGTCAGCTTCGGCCTGCCGGAGATAAGGTGAGATATTTTCAGGAAAAACTTTCCCTCCGGGCGATGCGTCGCACCCACGTCCAAAAAGCTTCCCCTTCGGGGGAGTTGACCCGGCGCAGCCGAGACTGAGGAGGGGCGTTCCGGGCGAGAGCGGTACGAGCGTGCATAGTTTCTACCGTTCTATCATCCGGGGCCCCTCTTCCACCACCGCCTGCGGCGGCGGTCCCGGGGCTGTTAGAAAACGCTCTGTCATTGCGAACCAGCGCGCACGCTGGTGTGGCAATCCCCCGGATTTTCAAACATCTTGGCCGTAAAACCAAGCTGTTTCCATCCAACCGGGGGGCTGCCACACCAGTGACGTCGGTCACTGGTTCGCAGCGACATACTTTTCTAACAGCCCCTTTTTCCCCGTTCACAGAAAATTTTCCCGTTTTTGGTCTTTACAGCAAGGAAAACTTAGGCTATAATACAAATATTCTTTTGAAAAGGAGCTGAAGACCATGACGGATCAAGATACCCTGACCTTCAACGTCCCCGATGACAAAGAGAACATGCGCCAAATCCTCCGGAGTGTGTTCGAGGCCCTGACCCAGAAAGGGTACAACCCCGTAAACCAGATCGTTGGCTACCTGCTCACGGAAGACCCTACTTACATCACAAATTATGGCAACGCCAGAAGCATGATCTGTAAGATCGACCGGGACGAGCTGATGCAGGCGCTGGTGCGCGAGTACCTTTTTGAGCACTGAGGCAGAATAAGCTCTGCTTCTGCCGCCTGAAGTCCGGCTAAGGGGCCTTTGCCGCGGGCAAAGGCCCCTTATTTTGTACCTTGACAGCTTCATATCGCCCTCCGTTTTGCGCGTATTTTGCGTTTATTTTCGCGTAAATCAAAAATATTCTAGGCATTTCAGCACTTTTTTCTACATCCTGCTTGACAGGATGGTTACAATGTGTTACAATTCGATTACATTTTGCACAGGAGGTTCCAATCATGGCTGAAGAGAAAGCAGTTCTCATGTATAAAGGTCACCCGCTGATGCGGAAAGATAACCTGATCTATTACGGCTCCATGGCCGACACCTATATTGTTATGCTCCAGGTCCTGGAGAGCAAGAAGCAAGGCGACACCGACATGGCTACCCGCGTCTCCGTCCAGCTCCAGCTGACAGACCCCACCGCCAGAAGCAGAGACCGGGTGGTCAAGAAGAGCGAAAAAGGCGACCTGTACACCGCCCTGGACGTTGGCTGCGTCTGGCTGGAGCGGGCTCTCGCCGGTAAGTAATTGGACGGAAACTCCGACAAATTCGTCTGCGGCTGAACAGCGGATCTTTTCCCCGGCTGTGCGGTTCTGAAAGCGGGAAGTACACAAAGTATTCCTCCGCTTTCAGAACCTTCATCCGGTGAAAAGTCTCTCGCTGTCAGCTCTTGCCAAATTTGTCGCAGCTTCCTGAGTTTTACATAGATACCTATATTTGTTAGATTTCCCAGAGCAAAACGGAGGTTCCATATGAAGTTTTCCAAAAGAATGATCTGTCTTTTCCTGACCGTGATGCTCCTGGGTGCAGTCCTTGCCCTGCCGGCCTATGCCGCAGAGAGTGACTGCATTCAGGGCATTGCTTTTGTAAACGCCACTTCCCTGCGGATGCGTTCCGCGCCCTCCCTCAGCGGCAAAGTTTTGAAATCCGCCGCCAAGAACGAAGTGGTGGTCCTGCTGGCAAAGGAGGGTGACTGGTATAAGGTCAATTACAACCTGACCGTGGGCTATATGCACGGCGACTATCTGAAAACCGCTGCAAAAGAAAATGCGGAGCTGGGCTACGGCAAGGTAACGGCCTCCAGCGTCAATCTCCGGCAAAAGCCCACCACCGCCTCCGCTTCCCTGGGCACCGTAGCCAGGGACAGCAAATGCTACATCATTGGCGTCAATGACGGCTGGTACAAGCTCATCTCCGGCAGCAAGATCGGCTACATCCGCAGCGACTATCTGGCCCTGACCGAAGCGCCTTATGAAAATGCCGCTTCCGCCAACAGCCCCAAGTTCTTCCGCCTGGGCAAGTCCACCGGCGTCACTCCCAGCGCAGCGGCCCTGAACGGTACATCCAGCAATGCCTCCGGCTCCGCCGGTGTCAGCGTTTCCGGCTCCGCCATTGTGGCAGAGGCGAAAAAGTACTTAGGCGCTCCCTATGTGGCAGGCGGCGCAAGCCCCAGCGGCTTTGACTGCTCCGGCTTCGTATACTATGTTCTGAAAAATCTGGGTCTGAGCGTATCCCGCACTCCTGCCGCCCAGTTCGTCAACATCGGCACCAGTGTGTCCAAGGACAACCTCCAGGCGGGTGATCTGGTGTTCTTCATCACATCCTCTTCCGGCAATGTGTCCCACGTGGGCATCTACGTCGGAAACGGCCAATTCATCCACGCCCCCAACTCCCGCTCCACCGTGTCCTATTCCGATCTGACCACCGGCTATTGGAGCCAGCACTATTACGGCGCAAAGCGGGTAGGATGATCCTTTCAAAAAATACATACCCGGAGACGAGGAAATGCGTTTCCGGGTATTTTTCTGGCTCTTTTGCACACACTACTCCCAAAAGGAGTGAAAACTATGGCAGAAAACAAGCGGGGGCGGTCGAGCTTTCTTTTGCCCCGGCCGCCGGTGATCACGGCCTGGGCCAGTGTGGCCGGGAAGAAGGAGAGCCAGGGGCCTCTGGGCCATTGCTTCGACAAAACCAGCCAGGATACCTTTTTCGGTCAAAAGACCTGGGAGCAGGCGGAGAAGGCCATGCAGGAGCAGGCCCTGAGCTTGCTGCTGAAAAAGGCAGAGATCCAGCGGTTTGACTTGGATCTGGTACTCTCCGGAGACCTGTTGAACCAGTGCATCGGTTCGGCGTTTTCCGTGCGCAATACTGGGTTGCCCCACCTGGGGCTCTATGGGGCCTGCTCCACCATGGCGGAGAGCCTGCTGCTGGCCTCCCTGGCCATCGAGGCTGGCATTGCGGACCGGGCAGCGGCCCAGACCAGCTCCCACTTTGCCTCCTCCGAGCGGCAGTACCGCTTCCCCCTGGGCTACGGCGGACAGCGAACCCCCACCGCCCAGTGGACTGTGACGGGCTCCGGGGCGGTGCTGGTGTGCCGCAGCGGCAAGGGGCCGCGCATTACGGCGGCAACCATCGGCACGGTGACGGACCTGGGCATTCAGGACGCCAACAATATGGGAGCCGCCATGGCCCCGGCGGCTCTGGCCACCATCCGGCAGCACCTGGAGGACCTGGGCCGGGAGCCGGAATACTACGACCGCATCGTCACCGGGGACCTGGGGCAGTACGGCAAGGAGCTGCTCCTGGAGCTGGCCCGGAAGGAGGGCTTGTCCATTGGCGGGCGGCTGGAGGACTGCGGCTGCCTGGTCTTTGACAACCTGCGCCAGGACGTCCACGCCGGAGGCTCCGGCTGCGGCTGCAGCGCCATCACCCTGTGCGGCCACTATCTGCCGGAAATCCGGAAGAAAAAGCTCCGCAGGATTCTCTTCTGCGGCACGGGAGCCCTGCTGTCCCCCACCTCTACCCAGCAGGGCCTGCCCATCCCCGGCATCTGCCATGCGGTGGCCATTGAAGAGGAGGCGTGAACATGGACTATCTGAAATCGTTTCTCATCGGCGGGGCCATCTGCCTTGTGGGCCAGCTGCTCATTGACAAAACCAAGCTGACCCCCGCCCGGATTCTGGTGAGCTATGTAGTGGCAGGCGTCATCCTGGGGGCCGTGGGCCTCTATGCGCCCTTTGCCGAGTTCGCCGGAGCCGGAGCCGCAGTGCCGCTGACGGGCTTCGGCAATACGCTAGCCAAGGGCGTTCGGGAGGCGGTGGACGAGCAGGGCTTTCTGGGCATTTTCACGGGTGGCCTGAAGGCCACTGCCGGAGGCATCACCGCCGCCATCCTGGCGGGACTGCTGGCGGCCCTGCTTTTCCGCCCAAAGGATAAATCCTGAAAACCGGGGCACACTATCCACGCGGCCACAGCCGCAGCAAGGAGGAGCATACGCTATGAAGAACGAGCAGAACCGCAATCAGAATCAGAACCAGCAGAATCAGCAGAACCAGAATCAGCAGAACCAGAATCAGAACCAGCGCTGATTGTATCCCTGGCAGCGTCACCGGGTTTCCGGTGACGTTTCTTTTTCCGCAACAAACAGCAGGTGGTTCGATGCTCCGAGAAATTCCGGCTTTTCGCAGAGATATTCCTGGAACCGCAGATACTGGGCAAAGCTTTTTTCGTCCATTTCATTGATCTTTGCCTTGAGAAGTTCGCTCATTCCGTCCGCGGCGACTTCATGGAGGATCTTCACATCCGCCCTTTGCAGAAGCGCCCGGCAGTCCTGCGGCGTGCTGAATACAAAGGGGAAGTCGTCGCAGCGGAAACGATCCTTGTCATAGTCTCCGTTTATAAAATAGTCCGGATGTTGGCTGAACATGGTGAATATGACCATGTCGTTGGAAAGAAATGCAAAAAAGAGCTTGCCGCCTGGCTTGCACACACGTTTGGCCTCCGCAATGCAGCGAAGCTTGTCGTCCTCACTGTGCAGATGGTAAAGGGGGCCAAACAACAGTACAATGTCAAAAGAATCATTCCGGAATCTGCTCAGATCCAAAGCATTTCCCTGGTACAGCACCACGGTGTCCTCCGGAGTCAGCTGGGCCCGGAAGGCCGCAATATTGCTGTCCGCCAGCTCCAACGCCTCCACTTGGTAGCCCTTTCGGGAAAAATAAAAACTGTACACACCGGCGCCCGCGCCGATATCCAGGATCTTCATGCCCGGGGTCAGGTATTTTTCGATGTATTTTACGGTAGTCAGAAATTCAACTTTAGATGCTTTGGTCTGTGTAAGCCGGCTGCTTTCGTCGGAGCGGCTGTAGATCTGCTGCACCAGCTGGGTGTCGTTCAGATAGGGTGCCCCCTCCATAAAGTGGGGCCTATAGAGGATGCTTTCTTCCGAATGCTCCACCGTGCCGTAGGCCGTTTCGTAGGGGCAGCGCTTAATATATTGAAAGCCGCACTTTTCAATGACCCTTGCCGACTGCCGGTTCCAGTCGAAGTGTCCCACCAGAATAAAGTCCAGCTGAACGGTGTCAAAGAGATACCGGATCACGGCCTTCACCGCCTCCGGCATAAGCCCCCGGCCCCAATAGGCCTTGGAAAGGACGTAGCCGATCTCCCGGCCCCGGAGGTTCTCCAGCTCCGGGTAATGGGCCTCATTGTACTTTTCGATCCCCAGAGAGCCGATGACCCGGCCCCGGTGCTCCAGGGCGAAGACGTGCTTCCCGGCGATGAAACGGGAGAGAATGGACTGGGATTCCGCTTTGTCTTTGTGGGGCGTCCACCCGGCCATCTGGCCCACGCCGTCCACGCTGGCGTAGGCGTAAAAGTCCTCCAGGTCCGTTTCCCGCCAGGGGCGCAGGGTCAGCCGTTCCGTTTGCAGGACAACGGCGCTGATATCGATGGGTGCGTTCATTTTTCTACCTTCTTAAAATAAAAAAGCAGTGCGGGCCTTTTGACCTGCACTGCTTTGCTTTTCGGAATTTCCTTAAAAAGAGTACGCCAAAGGAAGCCCGATGCAGTGCAAAAGCAGCGCGTAACCGGACTTATTATTATTCATGGAAACAGAGCATTCCAAGAAAGCCATTGCCGTACCTCCTCGCGGTTTGGGCTATCATAGCACAAATTTCGGAGATGTCAACTCCAAACGCGCCCTGTGGGGGAAATATCTTTCCGGAAAGGCCGTATCATCAGCCTTTCCGGAAAGTATATTCAATACAATTCAATTGAATTGTATTGAATTGGCTAGATTTGCTGCTTTTGCTAGCTTTTGCTTGCAAGGATAGCATTTGCTTTCCCCCTTGACAGGAAAAATAGTTGTGCTATCATCTAATTAGTTGAACACACAACCAAAAGGAGCGACGGTACATGGACGAAACCGGAAGAAAGATCACCAAGATCGCCCGGGAGGTGGGGAAATTCACCGTTCGGAATATGCGCCGGGAGGGCGTGGGAGCAGCGGAGTTTGACATCGTCCATCTGGTGCGCCACAACCCCGGCATTACCCAGACCCAGGTGGTGCAGGCCCTGAATATGGACAAGGGAGCCGCTGCCAAGCGGGTGGCCAGTCTGGAAAACAAGGGCTATCTCATCCGCAGGCCCAACCCCGCCGACGGCCGCAGTCAGCTGCTCTATGCTACCGAAGCCGCAGACGGTCTGCGCAATTCCAAGGCGCACATAGAAGAGGTATTCTACACCTGGCTGCTGGAAGACCTGGACCGGGAGGAAGCAGAGCAGTTCTGCGCCACCCTGGACAAGCTCTACCAAAAGAGCAAGGCCCAGCGGAAGGCGGACTTCCGGGATGTGGCAGCGCGGCTGGAACAGGAGGAAGACCATGAAGCATAAAGCATTTCGCCCGGACCGGGTGCAGGATTACTTTCTGGCGGAGTGGAAGGTGCTGCTGATCGTCACCGTTACGGGCCTTGTCTACAATGTTGGCCTTTTGGCGAGACCCTGGTTTGAGGGGCAGATGACCGGCAAGCTGGTGGATATCCTCACCGGCAGCGCCGCCCCCCGGGAAATGGGTACCCTGGCCTTGGGCTATGCCCTGACGATCCTGGTCGTCCAGGGGAACCGGTATTTCAAGCGCTTTTACGTCCGCCGGTTTGCCAACAACGTCAGCCGCCGCATGAAGCAGGTGCTCTATGCCAAGCTGGTGGCCCGCAGCCGGGTAAGCCTGATTTCCGAGGGTGAGGGCAGCATCATGACCAAGGCCATCGGGGATGTGGACGACTGCGTGGAGGGCATGCGCAAGTTCACCACAGAGCTCTTCGACACCGGTGTGGCCCTGCTGGCCTACTGCGGGATGCTGCTGCACTACGACTGGCGTCTGGCCCTGATCTGTATGCTTTTCCCACCCATCTCCTATACTGCGGCGGAAAAGCTGAAAACCGTGGTGCAGAAAACCGGTGAGCAGAGAAAGGAGCAGTCCGCCGCGCTGAATGCCGCCACCCTGGACCGGGCGCGGAACGCCCTGACCTACCGAGTCTTCGGCCGGGAGGAGGACCGTCGGCAGGCATACGAGGAAAACCTGGATGCCTACGAAAGCGCCGCCATTCGGGCCAATGTCTGGAACACCTCCATGACCCCCATCTACCGCTCCATCGCCCTGCTGGGCATTCCCTTTCTGCTCTGGTTCGGTCAGAAAAACGTCATGGACACCGGCTGGAGCAGCTGGGATATCGCCGCTTTCACCACCTTTCTGGCCTGCTTCACGAAGCTGGCCAGAAAGGCCTCCAGCGCCGCCAAGCTCTTCAATGCGGTGCACAAGGCCCAGGTCTCCTGGCATCGGGTGAAGCCGCTTCTGGCTGCCACCGGCGAAGCCCTGCCGGAACGCCTTGTCCCGGCGGAAGCAGCGCCCCTCCGGGCAGAGGATCTCTGCTTCGCCTACCCCGGCGGGGAGGAGCTGCTGCACAACGTGAGCTTCCAGGCCCAGCCCGGCCAGATCATCGGCATTACGGGGGCCGTGGCCTGCGGCAAATCCACCCTGGGCAAGGCATTCCTTTGTGAGCTGCCCTACCGGGGCTCCATCACCTTCGGCGGGGAGGAGCTGCGGGATATGGACAAGACCCGCCGCAGCAGCATCTTCGGCTATCTGGGCCACGACCCGGAGCTGCTCAGTGCCTCCGTCCGGGAAAACATCTGCATGGGTGACACCCAAGACCCGGTCCCCTATCTGCGCGCCGTCTGCCTGGACCGGGAGGTCCGGGAAATGGAGCAGGGCCTGGGCACCCTGGTAGGCCCGGAAGGCCACCGGCTCTCCGGCGGCCAGGCCCAGCGGCTCGCCCTGGCCCGGACGCTGTACCACAAGCGCCCGGTGCTGATCCTGGACGATCCCTTCTCCGCCCTGGACAAGCCCACGGAAGCGGAAATATTCCGGCAGCTGCGGATTCTGGCCAAAGACAGCATCGTGCTGCTCATCTCTCACCGGCTGTACCTGTTCCCCCAGCTGGACCGGGTGCTGTGGATGGAAAATGGCACCGTCACCGCCGGTACCCATGAGGAACTGCTGCAAAAGGTCCCCGCCTACCGTGCCCTGGCGGCAGACCAGGAAGGAGGCAAAAACCGTGCGTAATCGGGAAAATATCCGCACCGTGCTGCTTCAGACGGTGCAAAAAAATGTATGGCTCAGCCTCGGCATTGTGCTGACGGTGGTGGGGGCCGTGGTTTCTGCCCTGCTGCCGCCGCTGGTGCTGGCAAAAATTGTGGATACGCTCACCGCCGGAACCCCCGCGGCCCTTGGACAGGTGCTGCTGTATTTCGGCCTGCTGACCCTGACGGGGCTGCTGGAATCCGCCCGGGGGAGCCTGCTCACCGTCTTCGGCCAGAAAATCACCCACGGCCTGCGCAGCTGCATGATGGCAAAGCTCCCCCGCCTGACCTCCGGCGCGCTGGCCGCCCGGGAGCCCGGAGAGCTGGTCTCCCGGTTTGTAGGCGACGTGGACACGGTGGAAAACCTGTTCAGCGCCGGTATCATCAGCATGTTTGCCGACCTGTGCAAGATCGTCAGCATTCTTATCGTGCTGAGCCGGAAAAACCCCGGGCTCTGCCTGGTGCTGCTGTGCCTGCTGCCGCCGCTGTTTTTCTTCACAAGGTATGTGCAGAAAAATATGCTTCGCGCCCAGATCGCCAACCGGCAGGCCGTGGGCCGGGCCTCGGCCTTCGTGCCCACCACCATGCACAATATCCGCACCGTCCACGCTCTGGGGAAGGAGCGCTATATGTGCACCCGCTACGATGACTTTATCGATGAGAGCTACGCCGCCATGGAAAAGACCAACTTCTATGACGCCATCTATTCCCCGGTGATCCTGATCCTGAACGCCCTGGTGGTGGGCATTGTCATGCTGCTGTCCGCAACCGAAAACGCCGGAGTGGTCCGTTTCTTCGGGATGTCCGCCGGTACGGCCGTAGCCGTCATCAGCTACATCGGTCAGATCTTCACCCCGGTAGAAAGTCTGGGCATGGAGATCCAGGCCATTCAGTCCGCCATGGCCGGTGTGCGGCGGATCGACGAGATCCTGACTGAGCCGGAACGGGATGTCCTTCCGTCGGCCGCTGCCGCCGTCCCCGGAGCACCTGCCGCAGAGCTTCGGGATGTGACCTTCGGCTACGACGGCAAGGCCGTTCTGGAAAACCTGAGCCTGACGGTTGCCCCCGGAGAGCAGGTGACCCTTTCCGGCCGGACCGGTGCGGGCAAGAGCACGGTTTTGAAGCTGCTGCTGGGGCTGTATCCGCCCCAGAAAGGTGCCGTGACGCTTTTCGGCATTCCCGCAGACCACATCCCGGAGGGAGAAAAGCGGCGTCTGATCGGCTATGTGGAACAGAGCTTTCACATGGTGCCCGGCTCCGTCCGGGACCAGATCACGCTGTACGATGAAACCGTCTCCCCTGCCCAGGTCCGCCGGGCGGCAGAGCTGGTGGGGCTGCTGGACACCGTTGAGGCCCTTCCCCGGGGCTTTGATACGGTGTGCGCCCCGGAGCTCTTCTCCCAGGGCCAGTGGCAGCTGCTTTCCATTGCCCGGGCGGCGGTCACGAATCCGCAGATCCTGCTGCTGGATGAGATCACCGCCAACCTGGACGCAGAAACGGAACGCATGGTTTTGCAGGCCCTGAAAAATGTGTCCGAAAACCGGACCGTCATCTCCATTTCCCACAGGACCGAGGCAAAAGAGGGCCGGATCGTGCCCATCGGAAAACCTTAAAGAAGAATTAACCCATACCCCGTTGACTTTTCGTTCCGTTTTTCGTATGATTTGAAAGTGAAAACGACTCTTTCCAAATAGGAGGATCTGAAATATGAAACGGACGATTGCTTCTGCTGCGGCCCTGTGCCTGGCATTGGGTCTGGTGCTCACCGGCTGCGGCAGCAAGGACAAGGCTGTGTATGTGCAGCAGGTCTCCAGTCTCACCGGAATTTCTTCTCAGGACCGTTTTACCGGCCTGGTGGTATCCGAAAACCTGACGGAGATCAAGAAGGACAGCGACAAGAACGTGGCCGAGCTTCTGGTGAAGGAGGGCCAGGATGTGCAGGAGGGTGACCCCCTGTTCTCCTACGATACGGACCAGCTGCAGCTGAACGCCGATAAGCTGGACCTGGAGCGGGAGCAGCTCAGCGCCAGCATCAGCGACTACGACACCCGGATCGGCGAGCTGGAGCGGGAGCGGGACAAGGTCAGCGCCAATAAAAAGCTGCAATACACCATCCAGATCCAGTCTGCCCAGGTGAGTCAGAAGGAAGCGGAGCTGAACCTGAAGACCAAGGAGGCCGAGCTGGAAAAGGCCAAGCAGCTGCTGGAAAACGCCACCATCACTGCCCCTATCGCCGGCCGCATCCAGTCCATCAACGAAAGCGGCACTGACAGTCAGGGCAACCCCGCCGCCTACATCACCATCCAGCAGGCCGGTGCCTACCGGGTAAAGGGTACCATCGGCGAGCTGCAGCAGGGGGCCATCGCCCAGGGTGACCGCATCAGGCTCACCTCCCGGGTAGACAGCAGCAAGACCTGGCTTGGCACCGTGACCCTGGTGGACTACGAAAGCCCCGTAAAGAACGACAACAACGGCTACTATAGCAGCAGCGATTCCTCCAATATGGCCAGCAAGTATCCCTTCTATGTGGAGCTGGACAGCGTGGAGGGCCTGATCATGGGCCAGCACCTGTACATGGAGCGCTACACCGAAGGGGACGACGAGACCGGTGTCATCGTCAGCAGCGCCTATCTCTGCTACGAGGACGACGGCAGCGCCTATGTCTGGGCGGAGAACAGCCGCAGCAAGCTGGAAAAGCGGGCCGTCACCCTGGGCACCTATAATGAAAACACGGACAACTACGTCGTCACCGAGGGCCTTTCCGAGACGGACTACATCGCCTTCCCGGACGAGCAGTATTGCCATGTGGGTGCTCCCACCAGCCACACCCCTGTGACCTATGAGAACGAGGAAGGCGGCGCAGACATGGGTGGCGCTGACATGGGCGGCGCTGACATGGGCGGCGCTGACATGGGCGGCGCTGACATGGGTGGCGCTGACATGGGCATGGATGCCGACATGGGCGATACGGACGCAGGCATGGATGCCGGTATGGACGGCGCCGAGGTACCCGAGGAGGCCCCCACTGTCGGCGCGGAAGCCCCGGCCGCCGAGACCGAACCGGAAGGCGGTGTGAGCTAAGTGAGCATTCTCAAGCTAACCGACATCTGCAAGGACTATATCCAGGGCAAGGAGCCTGTGCGGGTGCTGAAAAACGTGTGCCTGGAGGTAGAGCAGGGGGATTACATCGCCATTATGGGCCCCTCCGGCTCCGGCAAGAGCACCTTGATGAACATCATCGGCTGCCTGGATGTACCCACCTCCGGAGAATATGTGCTGGACGGTAAAAACCTGCACGACCTGAAGGATGACGACCTGGCCGAGGTGCGGAACAAGTACATCGGTTTCGTCTTCCAGAGCTATTACCTGATGCCCAAAATGGACGCCGTGGACAATGTGGCCCTGCCGCTGCTGTATGCCGATGTTCCCCTGAAGGAGCGCCGGGAGCGGGCGGCGGAATCCCTGGGCGTTGTGGGTCTGGAGGACCGTATCCATTTCCTGCCCAATCAGATGTCCGGCGGCCAGTGCCAGAGAGTTGCCATTGCCCGGGCCATGGTGACAAAGCCGGCCCTGCTGCTGGCGGACGAGCCCACCGGCGCTCTGGATACCAAGTCCGGCGCCCAGGTCATGGACATTTTTGACAGACTCAGCGCCGACGGCATGACCATCCTCATGATCACCCACGACCCGGACATTGCCAAGCGGGCCAAGAAGGTCTATCACATTCTGGACGGCGAGCTGCTGACCACACCTCAGGGAGGCAGTGAACATGAAGTTTAAAATTCCCAAAAAAGCAGTGATCATCGGGGCTTCCGTGCTGGCGGTGGCCGGGATCGGTACAGGCATCTTTGCCGTGGCCTCCAAGGGCGGCAGCAAGCCCGTTTATGTCTACAATTTCGATATCTGCGGCATGACGGACTACTGGGGTGACCAGCAGTCCACCTCCGGCCTGGTCCGGGCGGACAACATCCAGACCGTTATGCTCACCGACACCCAGACCATTACCGGTATCGAGGTCCAACAGGGGGACCATGTGAAAAAGGGCGACCTGCTGCTGTCCTTCGATACCACCCTGAACGACCTGGCCCTGGAAAAGAAGCGGCTGGGCGTAGAGCAGCTGAAGCTGCAGCTGGAAGAAGAGCAGCAGCGGCTCCAGGAGATCCGGAACTACACCCCCTATACCCCCCGGCAGGACGACGGCAGCAGCGCCGCCGGGAGCCAGGGAGATGCCTTCTCCTACAGCCACTACCCGGACTACGGTGACCGGGGCGATGTGACCGTGGAGGAATGGATGAATACCAACGGCGGCTTTGACGGCAGCAGCCCGGATAGCCCCCTGATTCTCTGGACCAAGCTCAATACCATGGTGGACCGGGACCTGGCCGCAGAGATGGCCCGCTTTTTGCAGCGCTACCGCTACACGGAAGCCCTGAAGGAATACGAGGCGGCCTACGCCCAGTATTTGCAGGATAAAGCCGCCTGGGACGCAGACACCTCCGAGGATAAGGGCGAGGCTCCCACGGAGCCGGTGCAGCCCCAGGAGGCGGACTACGCCGTGAGCGACTACTGGATGATCCTCAAATCCACGCAGAGCAATATGACCCTGGCGGACAACGCCGTGTTCCAGGGAATGCACGTCTACGTAACCGGCAGCGACTTCTGGTTCATCCCCTATGACGCAGCGGATGCCTACGACTACACCCGCCCCGAGGAGCCTGAACCCGCTCCCACCCCGGAACCCGACCCCGGCCCCACCTACACCCTGGAGGAGATCGTCAGGATGAAGGAGGACCAGCAGAAGAAGATTCTGGACGTGGAGTACCAGATCAAAATCGCCGAGGCGGAATACAGCATTGCCCAGAAAGAAGCCAACGACGGCAATGTCTACGCCGAGGTGGACGGCACCGTGGTCTCCGTGCTGACGGAAGAAGAGGCCCGGGCCAACCAGACCCCCATCATCAAGGTCTCCGGCGGCGGCGGCTACTACGTCACCGGCACCATCAGCGAGCTGGAGCGGGACAAGCTGGAGCTGGGCAGCGAGGTGACCATTTCCGATTGGCGCAACGGTACTTCCTGCACCGGTACCGTCCAGTCCATCGGCGACTTTCCCTCCACTTCCAATTATTACAGCAGCAATAATAACCCCAATGCCAGCTTCTATCCCTTCACCGTTCTGGTGGACGAGGATGCGAATCTGGTGCCCGGATACTATGTGGATATGGAATACTCCCTGTCGGATTCCACCGACGGTATCTACCTGAGCAATCCCTTCCTGCGCACGGAGCAGGGGGCCAGCTTTGTGTATGTGCAGGGGGAAAACGGCAAGCTGGAGCGGCGGAACGTGGTCACCGGCAAGAGCGTTTGGGGCAGCTACACCCAGATCCTCTCCGGCATCACCGTGGATGACCTGATTGCCTTCCCCTATGGCAAGAATGTCAAGCCCGGCGTTCCCACGGAGCAGGGCGACTATTCCACACTGTATGAAGAGAACTGAGGAGGCAAGGAAAATATGCTTGAAAATATTCATCTTGCCTTTGAGGGCATCTGGAGCCATAAGCTGCGCAGCATTCTCACCATGCTGGGCATCATCATCGGCATTGCAGCCATCATCACCATCGTCTCCACCATCAAGGGCACCAACGAACAGATCAAGGAGAACCTGATCGGCGCGGGCAACAATGTGGTCACGGTGCAGCTGAATCAGAACGGCAACAACTACGACCTGAGCTGGAGTCCGCTGCCGGACACTGTAAGAGTTATCTCCGAGGAGACCCGGCAGGCTTTGGAGGACATCAACGGCGCTGAGGAAGTCTCCCTGTACTATTCCCGCAGCTATGCCGAAGGCTTCTTCTACCTGGACACCCCCTTCAACGGCAACATACTGGGGGTAGACCGGCACTATTTCAGCACCTACGGCATGCAGATTCGTTCCGGCCGGGGCTTTACGGAAAAGGACTACACCGAATTCCGGAAGGTGGCCTTGGTGGACAGCACCGCAGCCAAGAGCCTTTTCAGCGGCGCAGACCCTGTGGGCAAGGAAATCGAATTCCGCTCGGATGTCTACACGGTGGTAGGCGTTATCGGCCCCGCCGAGGAGTTCACCCCCACCATCAACAGCCTGAACGACTACTACCTCTATGCCAACAATGGCTCCGGCAGCATCTACTTCCCGGACAGCCTGTGGCCCGCCCTCTACCAGTTTGACGAGCCCCAGAGCGTTGCCATCAAGGTCAAGAATACGGACGTCATGGCCTCTGTGGGCAAGAAGGCGGCGGATCTGCTGACGGGAAGCCAGATCATCGGCACGGACACGGGCTTTGACTACCGCAGCGCCGATATGCTGGAACAGGCCCAGCAGCTGCAAAACATGAGCAAATCCACCAATACCCAGCTGATCTGGATTGCCAGTATTTCCCTGCTGGTAGGCGGCATCGGCGTTATGAACATCATGCTGGTATCCGTCACCGAGCGGACCAGCGAGATCGGTCTGAAAAAGGCCCTGGGCGCCAAGAAAAAGCGCATTCTATTGCAGTTCCTGACGGAAGCGGCCGTGCTCACCAGCATCGGCGGTATCATCGGCGTTCTCACAGGCATTGGCCTGGCGGAGCTGATTTCCGGCCTGATGCAGATTCCCGTGGCCATCAGTGCCCCGGCAATCATCATCGCCGTGGTGTTCTCCACCCTCATCGGCGTGATCTTCGGCCTGCTGCCCGCCACCAAGGCCGCAAACCTGAACCCCATCGACGCACTGCGCAGAGTATAAGTAAAAATCCCGCCCAACCGGCGGGATTTTTTGTGTCAAGGCTTCGAAGCAGCGAAAAAGGCCGCTGTCTGCCGCCGGGAAACCGGCAGCGGGACAGCGGCCCCTGTGTTATTTCCGGAAAAGCTTCTATTTCAGGCGGAAGGCATAGGGGTATCTTGGTTTATCCCAGCGCCACATCCAGCGCCATCATGATGCTGAAGCCCGCCGCAAAGGCCAGCGTGCCAAGATTGGAATGCTTGCCCTGGGACATTTCCGGGATCAGTTCCTCCACCACCACATAGACCATCGCGCCCGCCGCAAAACTCAGCAGATACGGGAGGGCCGGGACGATCAGTCCTGCGCCGAGAATGGTCAGCACGGCCCCAATCGGCTCTACGATGCCGGAAAGCACACCGCCAAGAAACGCCCGTCCCTTGCTCTCACCCTCTGCCCGGAGCGGCAGGGAGATGATCGCCCCTTCTGGAAAATTTTGAATGGCGATGCCAATAGATAGCGCCAGAGCGCCGGTTGCCGTAATTTGTGCGCTGCCAGAGAGAACCCCTGCGTAAACCACGCCAACAGCCATCCCTTCCGGGATATTGTGAAGCGTCACAGCCAGCACCATCATGGTCGTTTTTTTGAGCTGACTTTTCGGTCCCTCTGCCTGATTGCTTTTTGCATGGAGATGGGGGATCAGGTGATCCAGCCCCAGCAGGGACAGAATGCCGATCCAGAATCCGGAAAAGGCAGGGAGGAACGCCAGCTTTCCCATCCACGCAGCCTGTTCCATCGCAGGAATCAGCAGACTCCACACAGAGGCCGCCACCATCACACCGGCGGCAAAACCGGTCAAAATGCGCTGTATGGCATCACTAAGCTGCTTGCGCATAAAGAATACACAGGCCGTGCCCAGCGTTGTGCCGAGGAAGGGAATCAGGAGGCCGTAAACGGTTTGTTTCATGCAGTTGGCTGCCTTTCTCTCATGCCCGTTTCTTCTGATATCCGCAGTCGCAGTACGGGCCGCCGGAGGCCAGCGTGTACTGCCGCACAAAGTCCGTCACGCCGCCGGCCTCGCTCATGGCGTAGTCCAGATGGCACATGGCCGGCGTGAGATCGTAAAGTCCCAGCTCCCGCATAAGCGTGCAGATGCCGCACTTCGTAAACCGCCCTTCGTAGCCGCTGCCGTCCGGGTATTCGATAAAGTCCATGTTCCACGAGTAGGGGTTGCGGTCGGCCGCCTTTCGGGCGGCGGTGGCTTTCATTCGGGAAATATCCTTGGGTGTAAACTTTGACTTGCCGCTTCTTCGGCAGAACCATTTCGTCAGCGACGTCATCTGAGCTTTCTCATAGTAGTCAGCAAGGCTTTCCACATCGGGACGGTGCGGCATGGAGAGGACGAACGCCCCCAGCATGGCGCAGCCGACAATGTTCAATTGGAATCGGTCGCCCTTTTCAAACTCCGGCAGCTTTGCGATGATCTCCTTGTATCTCGGCTTGGCGGTTTTTTTGATTTGTTTTGCGACTTTGGTGTCATAGCCCAGCACCTCTGTCAGCTGCTTTTCAAATGACTTGACAAACACTGCCCACATGGCCATGGGCATTCCATTCCAGCGCATCTCACTTTGCTCCTTTCCATTCCACGAGACTTCGACACATCCGCTTTTCGATGTCTATCCGGGTCTGGTGACATTCCTTAAAGTGCAGGTGCTTCATTTTTTCCCTCCAAATCCGATCTTTACGATCTGCATGTTCATCATCCCGTCGCCGACCCGGGCAAGGAGGCGGAAAAAGCCGCTGACCGACGGGTCTTTTAGATCGTTGTAGCCCAGCATATAGCCCCGGCTGGAGACCCGCAAACGGCTGTCCCACGCGCCGATCTCGCTTTTCGCATCGGAAACGGCAAAGTACGCCCCAACATCCTTGATCTCGGCGTCCTTCAGCCATGTTTTCAGCATCAGCTTCACCGCCTTGGCGTTGGCGGCGTCAAATACCAGTACGCCGCCCGGAAAGGCGTCCGCCATAGCCTCCACCAGTTCCTTCACCTGTTCTTTCAGAAAATAGTAGAACACTCCCGCCGCAAAGAATACCGCGCCGCCGGAGGCGTCGATGTTTTCAAACCGCGATGGATTGTTCAGGTCACAGGGGATGTTCTCCTCCCGCTCCCCAGCGGGGAGCAACTCGTTGCGGACTGCAATAACATCTGGAAAATCCAGATTATAGATCCTGCAGCTCCCGTTGTCGCAGGTGCGCCCGGTGCTGTCCAGCCCGCAGCCGAGGTTCACCACCGCCGCCGTCGGGTGCGTTTTCAGGTAATCCCGCACCTCATAGGCAAGGTCGTTCTGCCGCATGGCGACCTCCAGAAAGCCGAAGCGCTGCATCAGACTGCGGGACTTCTGCTCCAGGGTGGAAAAATCATAATCCACCGCACTTACAAGCCGCCGCGCCGTCTCATCCCGGTACAAGCTGAGGACAGCTCCGAGCACATTTTTCGCGCATACAGCGGGATGATCAGCGTCTCCTGCACCGTGTTCCTCTCGATTTTATAGCTCATACGTCGCTCTCCATTTCAGGTAAATTTCAGTGCCGGCTATCTCCCGCCGTGATGCTTTTTACCAGCGCCGCCCACGCCTCCGGGCAGCAGGCCAAAAGTTCCTCATGCTGCATATCCTGCTCATGAATGATGGGGCGGGCAAAGTGCTGTTCATAACGGGCGCGGTATTTTTCGCCCATCTTGAGGGCGTAGAAAATATGGATCTCTGTTCCCGGGACGTCGATCTTGTCCGGCAGCGGGGTGACAAGGTCGGAATAGAACTGATTCTTGCAGCTCTGCACGGTCACATAGGGTCGTGCGCCGCCGAGCATCTCCATGAACGCTTGCAGATAGCCGCCCATTTCCGACTTTCGCTGCGCGAGGCGTTTTTGCAGCAATCGACTCTTGAACCGTCCGTCCCGTATCACCGGGTAGATCAGCGGCAGCAGCAGATTTGTTTGCAGCTTTGCCGCAAGGGGAGATGCTTGGTCAAGATCAGAGCTGCCGAGAATTCCGTAATCCATATGAATATTCCCCCGCGCCGCCAGCAGCCCCACAAAAGAGCCGCCCAGCGAGCAGCCATAGCCCGCCCGGATATGTCCGCCGCAATGTTTCTGAATGTAAGCTTCTATTTTCTCTGTTTCCTCCGGCATAGTGGGAAACTCGGTATGTTCCGTTTCATCGAAGCCATCGTAGCTGACGCAGAGGACGCGATACCTGTCCGACAGCAGCGGAATGACCCGTCCAAAATTGCCCCTCCAGTGGCAGCAGGTGCCGGGAAGCAGTAGGATGGCCGGGGCATTTTCTGCGCCGAAGGAATAAACCTTCATCTCCCTACCCCCTTGAGGAACCCACTCTTTGCCATTTTCTCCGTGTCGTCCGATTCATCATAAGCGTCATAAGGCGCGGTGGGGTCGGGAACTCGCTTTTTGAACGGTGAGCAAAGCTTATCCTTATGGGCAAAGGCGAACTCGAAGTTGTCCGTCCAGCCGGTGTGACCGGTGA